>Ga0194133_10002236_pt1 | contig 30657 bp, 36 predicted proteins | sample TA2KigOf40mmetaG_FD_155448 | JGI IMG/M metagenome (GOLD analysis project Ga0194133, IMG submission 155448) | Freshwater microbial communities from Lake Tanganyika, Tanzania - TA2015055 Kigoma Offshore 40m | ecosystem: Environmental > Aquatic > Freshwater > Lake | place: Tanzania: Lake... | reverse complement strand
GTTGTTGATCCATTCGCAATTACTATGTTTTTATCCTCAACCTCCAAAGTAGAAGTGTTCAATGTAGTCGTATTACCCTGAACCAACAAGTTTCCGGTTACCGTTAGATTATTTGAAATTGTTACATCATCCGGTAAAGAAAATGTTACGTTTCCATTTGCGGCAGAAACAGAAACTTGATTGGCGGTTCCGGCGACTGAAACAACGCCACTGTTGGTAACTGTAAACGTTCCGCCCTCTACACCAGTGTTAGAAACAGAAATACCTGTCCCTGCTGCAACTGATGAAACATAATTGCCGTTAGTATTTGTACCAAGATCAATTAGAACTGCATTTGTTCCAGCTGCAGTAAGACGGCCCTGTGCATCGACTGTAAAATTTGGAATACTACTAGCACTGCCATATGAGCCTGCTGATACAGCTGTATTATTTAGATTTATTGTAATAGTATCTGTTGCTGCAGCGACTGAGCTAAGACCGGTACCACCAGAAATCGTAAGAGTATCTGTCCCAGATGTTATTGTTTGCGAACTACCAGAATCACCAGCTACCGTAAAAGACGTAGCCACAGCAGTGACCAGGGCATCAACATAATTTTTAGTTGTAGCGTGTGTACCATCAGATGGGGTTGGAACAACTATTGTTCCGCTAAATGTTTTATTGCCAGAGATTGTTTGAGCACTAGTTAACGTAGCAAAAGCACCGGGTCCGGCGATAGCCAATGGAGCTGTTGCGGTTCCGCCAGCACCGCCTGTGCCCTCACCGTAGTAGAGGGTATCGTCAACTTCATTAAATGCTAATTCAGCGTTCTCGAGACTCCCTGGTGCTCCAGCTGCGCCAGACGTCCTACGCTTAATTCTTAATACGTTAGCCATACTTAAAAGCTTCCTCCGTCTACTAAATTTTCTTCATTGTAATTAATCCAAGCATTGCCGTTATAGCGCAAAACCTGACCCGTTTCCGCTAAATTTATAGTAACATCAGTTAAACCATTTAATACTGATTGATTAAGAATATTAGTTTCTGCAGCAACTATTCTTTCTTTTATAGTTAAATGAGAACCAGCCGGGTTAAGTCCAATAACTGTTTGTATTGCTTCAACTGCGTCGTTTAAGTCTGAGTGCTGCTGATGATGAGGTACGGTATTAGAATTGAGCGTATCATTAGCCGTTGGATTGATGAAATTGTCTAATCCCGCTGGATATTGAATGGCCATTTTTCTCCTATATTGATAGTATTTTATTACTATCATTACTCCAATTTATAGTAACACCTAGTGGACTATTACTACCCTCAAATGGTAGTCCATCTGAAGTATCTATATAACATATTAATCTTGAATTTGAATCAGAAGACCCAACTTGATACAAAACTATTGCATTGAACGAACTACCCACATATGCAGATGTATAAACATCATCTGCGTCAAGTGTGCCATTTGTTGTTGTTTTATTCATTAAAGCTGTTGATCTTTGTCTAATTGCAGATGAATTAATATTGGATACAAATTCATCAGTATTTTGATTTGCTGTGTAGTTTGTTGTATCTACAAAAAGTATTTTTAAATCATTTGTATCAACAGCTATGTCTCCATTAAGAAGAGCTTCTTTGGCTTTTTTATAAATAAAATTAGCCATAACTAAATACCTATATCTTTTGATATTTTAATTCTGTATTTATAACCTTTTTCAAAATAATTTTTACCTTCTGTAAAATAAGAAGGAGTTGCATCATTTAACGATGGAAAATCTATATAAACTTCAGGCTTCCAAGAGTGCATGCTAATTTGTGTGGTTATTTTTTCCCATCTACATGGGGCTCTTTGCACTGATTTTCTTTGACATGTAAAATATTTATTATTTAAAAAATTTGAAGCTGGCCTATTACTGAACGTAACTATAACTCTTCCATTATTATAATCATTATATAAATAAAATTCTCCATCTGCTGGATCAGTTTCTACTATATAGAATAAAGGGTTTTTTGCAAGTATTTGATAGCTTACATCTATATCTGTTTTAATTGATTTGTCTTGTATTAAAACAGGAACTAATCCTGGATCTGTAATCTCCGTTGTATTTGGTGTAGCACCACAACCAGACCAGGTAAATTCAATTTCTTCTGTAGAAACTATGTTTCCAGATACATCTACTAAATTTTCTACTATTATACAGTATTCTGTATTTTCAACTAACTCTGTTGTTCTCCAATAAAGAGTTAAAACTCTTGAAATTTGATTATAATCTTTTATTGTATTAATAGCTTCAAATGGAGCAGATACTGGAGTTGGTGTTGCTCCAGCCACAACTAATTGAAAATTTTCATTTTTTAATGAAGATATTTTTATAGTTCTACCAAATTTAATAGATACTAAATAACATCCTACTGAAGCTTGGTCAACTAAATATAAGGCCACTTAATTCTCCAAAAAGATAAACTAACCATAATAGTAAGTGGTTTATTGCAAATACGAAAATAGGGGGTGGAGATTTCTCTCGCACCCCCTATCTTCTAAGGTTATGTAACTACAACTAACCCTAAGGATTATATTACAGTGTTACTTGATTTGTAACGCTGACTTCGTAGTTGCGAGCAAGTCTAACGTTCTTAGCTACCGTAATTCCTTCACCATCGCCAAGCATTACAATGTCGTAACGCTCTTTCATCTTCATGGAGCGAATGTCGCGGCTTGGATCAGCGAACTGATCTGTGCTCATGTCATCCTTAACAAGAAGTGATCCAACTTCGTTGCGATCAATCAAGAAGATGTCCGACTTGGCTGGTGTTCCAGCGCTCTTGGCCGTGAAGCTGACGAACGGAGAAACGATTACATTCAAGCCCATCGGAGCTGTGGCATTAAGCGCACCATCCTTTGATTCTGGACGATAACCCCAACTTGTGTTAACTGCAGCCGCCGATCCACCAGTGTGGAAAATGGCGTCCTTAAGGAACACCGACCACATAAGCGGATGAAGAATGAAGTCTGTTGGGACATGGTTTTCGGCCATCAAAACAGCCGCCATATCTATAACATCATCCCAGTGAAGAGTAAGGTTTGCCGCACCAGAGATGCCACGGCCAGTTGTGTCATCATAGCTACCGCTATCATTATCAAACACAATTGTTGCAGCGTCTTTGAAGCGCTGAAGGGCAATTTGCTCCTTCAAACGAGCCATTGCTCTACCTGCAGCGCGGACGTGAAGACCTACGATATCCCAGAGTGAGTCTGAAATGACTTCTTCTGTAAAGGAGAGCTTAACGCCCTTCTTGGATACTTTGCCTTCAATCTGCTTTGCAAAGGCGAGCGCTTGCTCTGGGTACTCTTGGCCTTCAGGAATCTCTGCTGCTTGAATGGCATTGACTGCTGGGAACTCGAGTGAACGACCTTTACCTAGGCGTACTGTCGAGAGAAGTGGAGTCACAAGAAGTTGTGGCTCTGCTGCCTCTTTAAGTGTGCGTGAAATAACCTTTGGGAAAAGTATTGCTGCATCGGGTGATGCGAATGCTTCCTTAATAGTTACTCTATTATTTTCGTCTATGTGCCCGTCCTCGGTCAAAGCGTTCTCCCAAGCTGGGAGACCCGAGAGGAGCTCTTGGATTGTCTTACTCATCTTAGGAATATTCCTCCTGTTTATTTTCTAAAGTGTTAGATTGACGCGGAATGCACCAATCACATTATTAACGTCCAGATTAGAACGTATACCCAACTTACCTGAGTATGCACCCGAGCGTGTAAGCTCGTATACGGTCTTCAGGGCACCTGGATCTGACGGCAGCTGCATGTAGGAAAGGAGGCCGTCATCAAAGTTTTTTTCAAACTTCTCAACCTCAATTACCTTACCTACCACTGTCCATGGGTATGTACCTGCAGCGGCTGCTGTTGAAGCAATCGCTACTGGACGGCCCATGTGGTCTGCCTTAATTAATGAACCAACAGTTACATCGTCATTGACGAGGCTGACCATTGGGTACTCAACGTATCCATGAGTAATGAATCCTGCGCCTTGCGAAGTACCCTTATCGAATGGACGATAGAGGTCGTACTGTGCACAACCGATTGGTACCGAGTAAGCTGGAACTGAGACTGTGTCTGTCGCACCTGAGCTATACGATGGTGTTGCACCATTTAGCGGATCCCAAGTTGAGGGCATTGTATCGCCCCAAGTCACGGCGCCGGAAGTTCCGTTTGCAGGAACTATTCTTGCATCACCGTTAGCATCTGCTACGACCGAAAGAATTGTACCTTTGCAGATTACAATTTCAAAACGATCATCTTCTGAATCCAAATACCATGTTGGCAATCCTGCTGATGGAAGTAAGTAGGCTGCTGGTGCAATACCAGGAGAAACTACAAAACGACCAGCACCTGTTTTGGTGCCAACTTTACGAAATTTAGCTAATGACATTTAATATCTCCTTAAAGTTGTGATTAGAGTTTACGACGACCCATGAAGGCATCGACGAAAAGTTGTTCAACGGCGTTGATTTTTACTTCTTCAATTTCTTCTTCTTGCTTATCTGAAAATATAACATTTTGTTCATTTTCAACAGCAATTTCAGAATTGATTTCTGGCATATTAGCATGTTTTGCTTTTGCAACAGGCATGCTTGCCAAATCTCTTAAAGAATCAGCTAAAGAAGAGGCTGTTCTATTTGAATGATCAGCTATTAATTCTTCTCTTGCTTCGTATGACTCTAATCCGTTTGCAATTTTTGCGTCTACAACTCTTTCAACAAGAGTTCTATGCAATGCATTCTTGAGTTTCTGATTTTCTTCTTCGAGAGACTGAAGCTTCTTTGTTTTGTCATCGACATCTTGCTCAGAGGCTTGCTCATCGGCTTTTACTGTGCCAGTGAGGTCTGTCTTTGACTCTTCAGTTTTCTCATTTTCTTTAGAAGCAGTAGCTTCAGAAGAATCAACAGTATCGACCTGTTCTTCTTTTGAATCCAAAACTTCTTCAGATCCTTTAGCATCTTCTTTTGTTGCCTCTTCAGTTTCATTTGAAGTTGCATCAGCTGCAGGTGCTTTTACATTTTGTAAATCTTTAATTTTTGCAGAAAGAATATCAACCAAAGATTGATCTTTGTTTTCTTTAGCAATTTTCAATGCGTTATCCAAAGCTGTTATTAAATCTGAGCTATCATTTTCTTTTGATTCACTAGACTCATCTTTAACGGGTACTTCTGCTTGTACAGCTTCTTCTTTGTTTTGCGCCGCGTCGGGTGCTTCCTCTGACGAGGATGGAGAAGTTGCTTGAGATAGATCTTGACTAAGTTCTTCAACAGTAGCCAATATATCTTCATTCTTGACTTCATCATTCATGTTTAATTTCTCCTCAAGAATATCTTTCTTATGATTCTCAACATATAGTAATGAATCATTGGTATATTTGTAATCTTCGCTTTCTTGAATAGCATAAGCTGTTAAAAAAGCCCCCTTTAAATGCATGTAAAGAGGTTTTGATTCTTTAGATTTAAGTCCTTTTAATATTGATTTGTGTTCTTCAACCGAGTAAATATCTTCTTCATTCATGCTTAAAACAAAGGCTGAACTTTTTGCTACCCAGTCATTTGATGAGTTTTCAGCCTTTATATCTTTATTTCCAGCTTTTCTTACGCCAGACTTAGAATCTGCTGGTTGATTAACAAAAGAATATTCTTTAAAAGATATATCTTGCATATCTACAAAAGCCAATTTACCCTTGTAAACTTGACCTCTTTTAAACTTAGCTAGTTTTGGTCTGCCGTCTTCTGATTCTGCGGCTAAATCTTCTCCGGTAATTGAGCATATTGCTTTACCGGCTCTACCGCCAACTGAACCAGTTAAATACCTTTTATCTAAGACTTTTTGTATTGCGCTAGGATCGGTGATTGCAACCTGCAGCCTAACAAATGAAGATTCATCTTCTTCTTTATCCATCTTTGCTGCCATAACTCTGCCAATTGGCTCAGAGTTTAAATCATGATTAAGAATAATTGGCTTAGGATATGGCTCAACCCACGATTGCAGGGCTTTTTCTAATGCTTGAGTTGAATAATTGTTGTAATTAGCTGTTAATCCGTTCGTGGATTGCAGCTATTTCAATTATCAAACCTTTATTTAAATTTTCTGATTCAGAAAAATTAAAATCTACACCAGAAAAATCCGGAAGTTGAACCGTAAAGGTTTCAACAAAATCAAAAGCCATTTATATCTCCATTTTTAAGAACTATAAGTATAGTAATTTGTTTTTATAACATTAAACAATTTTATACAATTATATCACACTTTTAGTAGGTTTTCTAAAGATTCAGAACTTCTTTTATCGCCATTGCGTTTATACTCTTCTAAATGCACTGGAGACATAATGTGAGGAGCATAAATATATGAAGCACTGAATAGGGAAAAGCCATTTTTAGTTGCATTGGCCGACCAACCTAAATCCTCTCCTTGTTGATGAAACGCATAGTCTACATTGTTATAAACATCTTTAGACATCATTTTTGCTGCCATTATTATATCTGATTGAAAAAAAGATCCAAGTGGATATGAATTTTCTCTGTATGCTGTTTCACCAACTTTATCTTTCCAGTTCATTACACTTGGAAATTGCTTGCCTATTGGAGTCATATACATAAGTGGAGAAACTGCATCAGCTCCTGCTTTAATATGTGCTATTAATAATTCTATTGTATTAGGATTTTCCAAAAGTATATCTGAATCTAAACTTAGATAATAATCTGGTTGATGCTTTCTAACTGTTTGAAGAATAGAATTTCTTAAAGAAATCATATTATGATACTTAGACAGTGTCCATTGTCTTCCATTGTTTTTATGCTCGTAGTGATTAATGTCTTGTCTTTCATTAATTATAAACAAAGGAATTCTTGGATCAATTTTTTTCCAAGCGTGGAGCGCTTTGGTAGTAGCAATATCGTTAGGAGCTGTCTCAAAAATAAAACCAATATTAGAAATATCTAATGATTGTTTTAGTATACATCTAATCCAATGGGGCAAAATCCAATCTCTTTTATAGATTGGACATCCTATAATAAGTTTCATTTTTTATTCAGTTGTTTTTGTTTCTTTTTTTGCTATTGGTTTTGCGGGTTCTTTTTCTTCTTTTTTAGATGTAGGTTCTGCTGGTGAATCTATTTTTTGTTCTTTATTTTGAACTACTTCTTGTACTTGTTCTTCTTCTGGTTCTTCCATCAAAACCTCAAAGCCTTCCATAAAAGCATCGACTATTTCAACAAGAATCTGTAATGCAAGTCTTATTTGGTTATTTGCTACAGCTTTTTTAAAACCTTCAATTGCATCTTCTTCAAGAAGAAATTGTTTTGAAATTTCAGAATTAATTATTAAGCTCATTGGTGTTTTTTTCCTTAATTAAGTTTTCAATTGGATTTTGGTCTTCATTAGTATACACTACATTATAGTCTTTTTCTAGCGCATTTTCAATTGCAGATAACCAAGACATATCAGATCTTCTAATATTTGGAGAATTATTTCTTCCATTTTGATTTGCTGGTCTTACTGAATTACCAGTTCCTCTTCTATTCGAAGGAAGATTTCTTTGACCTTTAGGAGCAGACGCTTGTTTATCCCCATCTTTCTTGAGATTAGTAGCTTTAGTTAAAGTATTTTGTCCTGCCATTTGAGCTTGAGCTTGAGCTATATCAATTTGGACTCTACCTTGTATTGATGGAAACAAATTTTCTTCATCAACATCTGGATCTAAACCAAGCTCTATTCTTGCTTCGTCTAAACTAATTAATGAGTTTGCATATTTTTGCATGATGTGTGTTTCTTTTTTAACTTGAGTGTCAACATCAATTTCTTTAAATTTAAAGAAACATCTGTCTGATACATTCTCTTCAGCTGGATTAACTATTGGATCAAAACCAGCTTCAAACAAAAGCTCATTAAATATATGAAGTCTAATCATTTCAGCAAACTGTTTTTGATATTGTTTTATTTTATCATATAAAGCAACGTCTATTCTGTCCGTTACAGATCTATTGCCTCCGTTCATCATCATTCCAAGATGATGCGGAGCCAACCCAAGACCTACGGCCACTCTTTCCTTAAAGTGTTCAAGATAATTTGACGCATCTAGGGTTTCTTTACCGGAGCCAACAATTTCTATATCGTGCCTATGAGGTAAAATTAGTCCACCTTCTGATCTTAGATTTTCTATTTCTGCTGCTGCTCTATCAATTTCATCTGGCTCAGCTGGTTGCTCTGGAGTCCCAATTCTATATTTATAAAGTGGAAATAATTCTCTGTGAACTAAATTTTGAATGTCTTCTTCTATTTGTCTAAGAGCAACAACATCATCCAAAACTGCCGCAAGAAATGGAGTTCCAAAAGCTCTTCCGGTTTTTCTGTCAAGAGTTATATGTATAACTCGATCTGCTGACCAAACTGGATTCTTGTTTACAGGAGAATATGTTAAAGGATCTGTCATCTGCTCATAGAGCTTTGGTCTATTATGTTTATCCCTCATTATTCTTACTTGTTCAGTAGGTATAAGATAATAACCAACAATTGGCTCAGTCCCAGATACTGGATTTAATTTTGTTGGGAAGTATTCTGATATATCGGCGCGTGCTTTTACAATAAAAACATTTCCATATTTAAATAATTGATCTGAAACTTCCAACAAAAAATCTGAAAATGGTCTTTTCATAGCCATCTCCATAAAATCTATTCTTTGATATAAATACGAAACTGTTTCTAGATTTTCTCCGACAATTTGCCAGCCCTCTTTCCAAAAAAGTTCTTTGTATTTATTTATAGCCTGCTTAACATACGAATCTGTATCAACAGCCTGCATTATTCTTTCAAAGTCATATGGAGACGGCTCAAAGGTACTTCTAGTGTTGTACCAATATGTTGAACCCCTATAACCAAGCGCTAGTGCAGCGACTTTCATCGCCTTTGAAATTGTTTTTACATCTTCTGGCTCTATAGTTCTAGCTACAAAGTCAGAGTTAGAAAAACCCTCTATTTGGCGAAAGGGTATATAATCTTTTAAAGCCATTATTGTCTCCTATAAAAACTAATTAAAATAGTACTAATTTTAATAGTTTTTATAACTTAGTTTTGTGAGATGCCGGCTTTGTCAAAGGTATTCTTAATAATAAGTCCCTTAACTGATTCAAGCCAAAAAATCGTTTCAGCCTCAGAAAAGTCAGAACGATACGAAAGATTCTTATCACTAATCTTAATTTCAACTACGAACTCAGTTTTTACTGGCTTGCTTTCACTTGCCTCTGTTGTTACCTCATTATTTTCACTCATCTTAATGTCCTTTTTGTTTTTCTATTATTGCTGTTAATTGCTTTATTGTAGCATCTTTTATTACTACCTCAGTCATTAATTGAGATAGTTTTTCTTGAAAAGATGCTATTATTAAATTAATATCTAAATTAGAATCGTTATTTTTCTGTGAATCAGAAGTTTCTGATACTTGCATTAATTGTTTTTCCTCTACTGTTTGTTGCTCAAACATTAAATCTTGTTTATCTTTTTTGTTAAACATTTTCGACATAAGTATATTATATACTATCTTTCAATAGTTTTGTCAATTCTAGTATAATATTATTTTTCTAATTCTAATATTCTTTTACGAAGATCTTGAATGTTTGCAACAGCTAAAGCAAGTATATCCAAATATTTGTACATTTCCACTTCGCCCTCGCCATTTTCTTCATAATTATATATAGAAAGAAGCCCGTCGCTTGCCTCTTCAACCTCTTCAGCGATGAATCCAACGTGAAAAGATGACTCGCGTCGCAAGCGTTGCTCTTCTGTCTCTTCAGTAAACTGCGACGGACTTACCTTCCACGTAAAAAGCCTTGGGCGGAGTTCGTCAATTAACGCAACATCACTGAAGTCCTGGATATTTTCTTTTAGTTCTCGCTTAGACGAGAGGCGATTAACTTGTCCACCGCTTACAACCAATGTTGTTCCAGAGCTTGTGCCAGTAGTAAGGCCGACAATTGATCTGTCAGAAGTAAATTGAGTGCTATTTGGATACAAAGATTGTCCAACTATCCACATTGAACCGTTGCCGTTGGTGTCAATACGAAGCCCTTGTGAGCCTCCCGCAAGTATAAAACATTGGGTTACAGAACCGCCAGACTCTGTACCAAGTAAAATTTGACCTCCATCTATTGGCAGTAAAATTCGCCCTCCAATAGAAAGTGAAGAGCCACTAATGTTTGTTCCAGTAATTGAAGAGCCACTAATGTTTGTTCCAGTAATATTAACACCGCTAATATTTGTTGATGATAGTGTTCCACCGGTAATTAAATTACCTGATATGCTACCAGAGGTTGCATTTATTGTACCCGTAATATTTACACTTGTTGCGGTTAATACGCCGGCACTTGTTACCTGAAATACCCCACTATTGATATTAATTGCAGTACCGGAAATTGTTCCACCAGTTATTAAGTTTCCAGATATAGTCCCAGATGTTGCATTGATAGTTCCCGTGATGTTTGCGTTGCTTGCCACTAAACCACCTTGAGGCGTTACCCTAAATGGCGCACTTGAAAATGTGCTATTACCTAAATAAATTCCGTTTGAATCAGCTTTAAATATAGAGTTACCAGAACCAATAGAAATAGTTCCACCACTTAACTCTCCACTAAAAGTGCCTCCAGCCGCTGAAAGATTTCCTGTAAAAGTTAAATTTGTTCCATCCCAATAAATATACTTGGTAGCATTTCCTGCTTTAAATTCTGCAGTTGATATAACAGTTCCAGTTATGTCTGCCTTCCATCTATTGTGCTCATCTATAAATACTGCACCTGCTCTTACTGATCCTCGTATTGCAGCTTGATCAAATTCGGCATAGCCGTCTCCTCTTATCAGCCATCCGGTGGTGTTTTCTGAGTAGTTGGAAGATCTTATAACTGCCGTATTAGCTGGAGCAGAGTATGCGGTTGCGGCACCTGCTTGTGTCAAAACTATTTCATGGGCCCCAATTGTTCCAGCTGTTATTTTTGCGGCGGTTATGCTTGCTATATATTGATTTGATATAAGAGGATTTTCTTGATTGCTTTGAACTATTGGAGACCAGCTACTTGGGTTATTGCTAGAATCTATTGTTCTTATTCTTCCATAGTATCTTCTTGTTGTTGAATCATTGCTATTTTCTACTGCTACCGTAAATACGCTTGATCCAGATGTTCCAGAAGAATATATAGTTGCGTTTGTTATCGGAGAAATATTTGGATAAGACCCAGAGACTTGGTTGGCCTCATAGAGTTCGTAACTATATAATTTTGCGTCTTTGTCTGATACATTGTCAAAAACAAACATCACTTTTTCAAATGATGCATAGAGAGCAAGGTTTAATGGATAACCTGGAATTGTTTGATCTGTTGGAACAGAAAATATTATTGCCTGCGATGGAACAGAATTTATATTTAAATCTGAGTCTTTTACTCTAGCTGTTAATATGTAATTTTTTCCGTGGTTTTAAATTTTCTATTTTTCTTCTGACTTTAGCCATTAAACTGTTCCTCCGGAAACTATTCTACCAAATAAATACGGACTAATTTCTTCTTTATCTATTTTTGCATAAACATTGAACGCATATGAATAATAATTTATTTCTATTCTTCCATCTTTGGATAAAGAATTTTTTTCGTAATCTGCTTTTATTTCAAAAATATAATCTTTATAATATAAATCATCCGTAGAAAATACTAATATATTTTCTTTTTTATTTTCACTAAATAGATCTATTTCTTGCCAATCAATTTCAACAATATCTTGTGGTGTTGCATCTGATGATAGGGAAATTATTCTTAGCCTAAATTTTCCTAAATCAGGACCTTTATTACAAAATAATTCAAAGAGTGGACCGGTAAAAGTTCCAATTAATTTTGCTCCAGGGTTCTTGCTAAAACCCTCTTCCCAATCTGTTTCAATGTTTAAATAAGAAAACGAATAAAATGCTGAAGTATTTGAGTTTACGTCAAAAGATGTTTCATCAACATCTGATGATTGTGTTATAAATTCTGCTTGTTGTTCTGGACATGAGATATAATCTTCATAAACGCCATTGTTTACTTTTTTAATTTTTTTAATATCATCTGTTTTATAGTAAAGACTATACTGATTTTCAATTTGTATATCTTTTTCATGGTCAATAGCTGCTTGAAAATAAATTCTATTTCCAATAATATGCGATTTAACTGGAATAAAATTATAATCATCACTTGATTTTGATTCATAAACAACTATGTATGAATTTTGCTTTACCTCTTCTTGCAGTAAAGAATTAATAAACTTATCTATTGATAGATTAGATATATCTACAAATAACCAGTTATCTTTTTCTATATCTTGTTTTAGCGCAGGGATATTTATTTTTCTTCTAAGAATAGGATATACATATGAGGTATCTTGATTGGGTATAGATGGACTAGCCGTCACAGGTAAATATCTAAACCAAGTCATAATTAAATTTGAATAACCTCAATCACATAATCATAATTTTCATTAAAAAGATTGTCATCAATTTCAATATCAATTATAGCATCCGCTGCTGGGACCCCGCCATCCAATATGTCCGTAACATACTCAACAACACTTACGGAAGTTGGTTGTGGTGGTTTTAATTCTTGCGTTTCTCTTACCGATTGATAGTCTATGTCTGTTGATCTAATTCTTTCTGAACCATCTGATCCAGTATGAGAGTGTGTTGCTAAATTTACGCCATCTATTTTTGCGTTATTTTCCACAAATATATCTCCATCAATAATTCCACCATTTCTTAATAGGTATTGAGGATGATGATTTTCTGTTAAATCATCTAAACTAGAATGACTTGAAATCAAATCACTTTCTGTTCTATATGTTTGGTAAGTTAAATCAAATATTTTAGCGTATTCATCTTTTTTTACAGATTTAATAATGACTGGTTTTGGTTGGCCCTTATGAGATAATTGATATATATAATTTGAGTATTTTCTTTTGCTTATTACAAGAGAAAACAACTTTTCTACATTAAAATTAATAACATTATTTCTCTGTATCATATCTGCCAAAATCATTCCAAAGTTTGAGTTAATAATATTGGTTGCAGATAATAGTTCCTGTGTCATTACCGGTAACTCTTTTGAAAGAGCTGTTGTATAATAATCTAATTCCATTGAAGAAACTATTTGATTTTTAAAATCAATAGATTGAATTAAATATCTTTGATAAAAGATATCGCAATTATCAACATAATCTCGTTTTAAAGATTCTAAAATATTTTTAGTTTCATCATGCAACGCATTCAGTTTAATTGAAAAAAACGCTTGGAATTCAACTGCTTGTTTTTTTGTTGTCTTATCCAATTCGGGAGCTGGGATTTCGCCTGGGGACGATACGATTGTCTGCCTAATGTACTGCGTGTGTTGTGACGCCATCTTGGCCCATGAGTCAAATTGTAATGCGATTTGTTTTTGTGAATCATCTTCATAATCATCTCCAAACTTTAACAATAAAATATCTTTTATATTTGAAGCTTCATTTAGCATAAACATAAGTAAATTTCGTAAATCAAATAAATATGCAAAAGATGATTGCGAAATTGATTGATGGTAATGTTCTATCATTCTTCTAGCACTTGTGGACATAGATCTTTCCGCATATTTGTATTCATTGAAAGAAATATAATCCGGTGCATTTTTTTGTGTAGAATTATATTTTTGTAATTCTTTCCACAATTTTTTATGTGATTCTTCTAAAGAAATATTTATAAATGGATTTATATAAATATTTAATAGTAATTTTTCTAAAATTAATTTAGTTTGATTTAAAAAATTATATGTGTGCATTATTTGATTTCTACACCCTTCTAAGGGTATAAAATAATCCGGCCTAAGAGCATATTCAAATTTTCCGGGAATAGTTCCAACTTTGCTTGCATTTATCGTTTCTTGTGGTGATTTTTGATCAAAGAATGAAACGTCAGCTTTTTCTGCTGAATAAAAATCATTTGAACCGTTTACGTTTTGTTGTATATTATTAATTGACATAGATTAACCTAAAATATTTTTCTTCTTAACTTTGGCTTACTAGCCATTTTTCCAATTTTAGACGCCATCAAAGCATTTGCTCTACCAACCGACAATGTGTGCTTTGGTTCTGCGTCGTCCTCCGAAGTACTTGGTTTTGGCATATAAAATGTGTTTGAGAATGATTGCGTTTTTGTTGCGTAATTTGATTTCATAAGATCACCATAATTTTGTGTAATAGCTAAAAGAGCTAGCATTAATGCATCGTGCGCGTGGTCCATTGCTAATCCACCGGCTTCAAAAACTGGCCTTCCAGTTTGTGTTGTTCTTACAACAATATAAGATATTAATTGCAAATATAATTCTTCGTCTGTTTCTGAAAAAAGAATTTTTTCTTTTTCTAAATATTGCCTTAAGTTGTCAACCATAAATGGTTTCATTTCTTTTTTAACTGGAAGTTGAGTATATGGATCTTTTACTTCTATTGTTTCAGCAAAGGAAATACCCTTTACTCTTTCTCTCAACTTTGTTTGAGGATTTTCTATTCCAGCTTTATGTAGCAGTTCTACCTGAACCTCACCAAACCCTCTGTCTACATAAATATGTTTAGGTTGAAATATTTTATTTAATTGCATTATTCTATCCACAGCTTTAGTTAACGTATATTCTGAACGAGGTATTTCTTCTCTGTAATAAACTCTTGTTCTTCCCCTAAATCTTTCGTCTTCATAACTATCATTGCACGCTTCAACTACAACTATATTTGTTCCAGCTCCATACTTATCCCAATCAACACCTATAGTAAAAAATGATCTAGCTGAAGTTACCTCAGCGTTGTATTTCCAACCCGGATCAATAAACGCCATATCAACATATTTTCTTGGGTAAACACCTTCTGAGTCTTCGCCCCAATCAGCTTCAATTTCATGTCTATATCCTATTTCAGAATATTGTTCTCTAAACTCATCTTCTTGCTCTTTGCTAAAAAATGGGTTTACATAAGAAGGAAACCAAAATTGTTGAAATCTACTACTGTTGCACCACTCCCAAAATTTTTCTCTTCTACCCGTTGGAGTTGATGCGCCTATCATAACTTTATCCGATTGATCTTCGGCTGTTTTTTGAAGCATTGCGTACAATGCATCTAGGTCTCTAGAATGCATGTAATCCATTTCATCTAATATGATTAGATGTGCTTCTTGACCACGAGCTACGTCTGACTTTCCACCAGATCTCATTCCTGAAGTAAAAAATCTAATAGTTGAGCCGTTAGAAAATTCCATCATAAATTGTGGGCTAGTTACTTTTCTTGTCATTGAATTCATAACTATTTCATTTTTAGAAGCTATTCTAAGAATTTCTTGATATATTAATTCAACTTGAGTTTTCATTGGGGCAACAACAAGACATCTTCCATCTTTATGTGTATAACTATAATGCAACAGTTGTATGGCTAATGTAAATGTTTTGCCCAAACGACGTCCAGCTCTTAGCACTTTTCTTAAAGATGGATGTCGTAGTATTAATATTTGATAAGCTCTTGGTTCTACTTTAAGAAAATGTTTAGCCCAAACAACAGGATCTTTTGCTATATGTATTTGCCTTTGTTGTTCTGCGCTTACTCCAAGATCTAATAACTCTTTGCTTATCTCAAACGGCTCATCAATTAAATATGCCAATTCTTCATTGGTCATATCTCTTTCTAAAACTGGTTGCCCGTTATTCCAGTTAATGTGTGAAAGTTTATTTTTAAAAACCCATTCAATTCTATTTATTTGTTTATATATTTCTATATCTTCACTTTTTATTATTTCAAGTAAATCTTCTTTTGAAAGTTTTTTTAATTTCTCTCTAAAAGCTTTTGTCTTATCGTTCATATTTATCCAAAATGAGATGCCATCATTGCAGCTTCTGATCCTAGCACGCTTCTTGCATTTAGTCTAGAATTTTGAATAGCCATGACACCTCTTGCCCTAGATGTTGCTGCTGCTTCCGTATCTTTGTAGCCCATTCCAAATATTGGTTTATTAATTGAACCTTGAAGAGACTTGTTTGCGTCGCGGGCTAGATTGATTCCACTTTTAACTACTTCTCCAGCCATTCTTCCCAAGTCATATACAAACGAAGCCGCGGCAACGAATTGCAAACCGGGTATCGCCATTGCAGCTGCTCTTGCTCCAAGTACTTTTGCTCCAGCTGAAGTTCCAAGAGCTCTAAGTGTGCTCGATGTGCCAAGTGTCTTAAAAACTCCTTGTTCAAGAGCTCTAGCTCCCATACCTGGTCCTTGAAGACCTATTCTACTAAGTGCTGCATCTAAGTGGGATACAGCTCTTAGCGCACCTTGTTGTGATGCCCCCGTTAATCCCCCCGCTGCAGCAAATCCTTGTGCTCCTCTAAAATAACCACCAAGATACTGAGTTCCTTTTCCTCCCATAGAAGATACCAATAAGTTTCCAGCTACACCTTTTTCTCCAGCCCTAACAGCAGCCATCCCCGAAGCATATACGCTAGTAGTTCCAGCGTTTGCAGCTGCATACGCAGTAGCAGACATTCCCCCTCTTGCTGCTGGAGTCATTGCTGCTGCCTGGGCATATGATATTCCAGCTCTACCTTGCGTTAAGGTTGGATTATTCATTTTAGCTAGTCTTTGTATTCTGGTTTCAAATTCGTCAAGGTTTCCAGGTCCACGCAAATCCATTCTTCTTCCAGCTGATATAGCTGCAAAAAGTCCTGGTCCCAATGCAGCTTCTCCAGCACCAACTCCAGCCGCATTTCTTAGTGCGCCCATTCCAAACTTTTGTGTATTATTAAACAACCTATGACCCTGTGCGTAGGTGTACAAAGTACTTCCTTGAGATGCTCCAAAAACACTTAATGAATGAAAACGACTAAGATTTCTTGGTCTATAAAATGCGTTGTTAACTCTTGATGTTTTAGCAAATGCCATTTTGCCGCTACCACCAGCTGCTAGGTCGTCTGCAAATCTTCTACTTCCAAATAAGAATGATTTTCTTGTTGCCGACGTAAGGTTATTACCTTGAAATACTTGATACTTTGCCCTTGAACCAGAAAATCTAGTAGCGTCGTCAAAGTATCCTCCACGCATGAGGGTGTTTGCGCCTCTTCTAGAACTCATGCCAAGAGATGCAGATATTCCCGGGGCAGCCCCTATCATTCTCATTGCCAATGGTTCATTGGCCTGTGGATTAGTATAATCCTCAAATTGTCCAGTCAATGGATTAAGCGGCATTAGTATCCGCCTCTTGCGTTAAACATTCCAAGAACTATATCTCCCGATGCATTTAGCTCATTTGCCAACTGTCTTGATCTTGCATAGGGGCTTTGAGAATAAAAATCTTGATTATTTTGTATTCTTCTTGCCGTATATCCAAGTGGTGCTGCGGCTCCCAATGCTGCTCCCCCAATAGCTCCCATAACTCCAAACTTTTTGCCAAATCCAAATCCACCAATAGCTCCACCAACAACACCACCAGCAAGAGTTGATCCAAGTTGCATTCTTGCCGTTGGTGCTACTGGATTAGTTCTCAAATAATCCATTGGAGCAGATGCTCTCATCAATCCACCAACTGGACCACCAAGAATTGATCCAGCTAAAAACCTTCCCGACAACTCTGTTCCCAAAAATACTCTATCAGCGTCAGGTCTTCCAAAAGCAGCTTCCATCATGCCTTCTTTTACAGATTCTCCTGCAGAGTTCATTACGCCCAAACCAAATAGAGCTCCAAACCCAACCGCTGCACCTACTTTTATCATTTAATTATCCTCCGAATAAATGATTGTATTTATCATTTCCCATTTTATGATGATTTATTTTATTTCTATCTAAATTACCAACAACACCGGCTGTTACCAAAGGATCTCTTCTATATGAATTCATAGTACCGTCAATCGGAAAAGATTGATTCATCATTTGTCCAGTTGGCAGTCGGGGGGTTGGCTGCTGCTCAAGAGTTTCATCGTAAAGACTATGTTCTCTATATTTTTTAGAAGCCATGTAACCTAAACCAACAGCTCCCAACGCTAATCCAGCTATGCCCATTTTTGTTTTATTATTAATGTAAAATTCCAACATTTTATTTGGGCTTTGTCCAAGTTTAGCTCTTCTCACCTGAGCCCTTGCTTTGCTTGCATTATCGCCCTTAGATAAAATATCTGCTGAGTCGTTCAAAAAGTCTATAATCTGACCGTTTGCTGCTCTTAGCGCATCTTGCACTTCTGCACCTCGTGCAACTTTTTCGTCCACGGTTGGACCAACCCTTAATATGTCGCCAAGTATGTCAATAATAGAAGACCTTTGCCCTCTTGCAACAACGTCGTTTGATGCATCTAATCCAGCTCTTTTTAAACCAAAAAATGCTTGATCTGCTGCTTCTCCCTCTAAATTGGCTATACCCACTCTACCCGTCATAAGTCTATCTGTAAATTGATCAATAAGATCATTTTTATTTATATTAGAGGCGATTTTTAATGCTTTTGTTTGATTATGAAACTCTGCAAGTTGTTTTAAAACATCTGCTTCAAATCCTAATTTTGCTGCGTTTGCTCCAGTGGCTTCTTTTGCTAAATCAAACAAGCTTGACATTAAAGATCTTGCTTCAACCCTCTTTGTCCCTTCCGCCAAATGAAGCATTGCGTTCATTACATTGCCAGAATGCCTAGTTGCATACGAGTAACTGACTGAACCAGTTTTTAATAAATTAGTTGTTGTTGCTCTCTCAGCTGCTTTTTCCATTACAGAAAGTGGCATAAAAATATTTTGCCTTAAAGCTGAGTCTCCGCCTAATTTGCCAATTACATCAAATTCTCTTACGCCCTTAAGATGGGTTACACCAAATTCTGCCATAATATCACCGTGATCGGCGTATTTCATAGCTTTTATTGTGCCGTTGGCTAAAGCTGCAGCTTTTGCCCTTTCTATGTATGGAGCTGATGCTTCAGCCATTATGGCGCTAAACACTCTACTTCTAACATCTAAAAATGCGTATGGATCTGCGGCTTTTTGTGCAGCTGTTGCAAATTCATCAAGTGCGCTGGGTGTTCTGGCCGTGTAATCTTCAAGCCCAACACTAAAGTATCCTCCAGTAGGAGAACCGCCCCTTGCAATTCTAAATGCATCTGATGTTGTTTCTGGATCTGAACCAAATAACTTATAGGTCTTACCTAATCTTGCCATTAAACTTGTTTCATCTGCAGATTTTGCAACTGCGCCCAGAGTTTTTTGTAAGTTTGTTATTTCATCTATTTGATGAGCTTGAGTGTAATTTATTCCTAAATCAATAATATTTAAATCTGATTGATTAACTTTTATACCAGGAGCGAGTTGCCTAAGAGTTCCACCAGTTCTTGCTTCATTTAAATTTTTTGTTATTATACTTTCAGCGACACCTTGATCTATATCGGATATATTTGAGCCCACTGCAAACCTATATTTGCCTTCTTCTACATCAAATTGCAGTAATCCAGATTGACCACCTATGTTTGTGCGAAGTTTTACTCCTTTCATTCCGCTTTCCGTTAAAGTTGATTGAAAAACCTGTTCAGATAAATTTGAAACACTTGCTATATTTGTTGTTGGTGTTATAGCAGAAGATCCTAATATTTTTTGTTGTGCTCCTCTAACTAAATCAGAATAACGAGTTCTAGTTGCGTGGTCAACTACATCTAATTTATCTGACATTTGATATCTTGCGATGTAGCTCTGCAAAAAAGCGTCAGTATCCGCGATGTGAGTGCCTTGGAATATCTTTTCAAATAATTCTTTTGCCCCAGCTTCTCCGCTTATCATATCTTGTTCAAGTAATTGAAGGAGGTTTGTATTTGCAGCGATTGCTTCAACAGAAGATGTTCCAGTTGATCCACCAAAATGTATTTTTGCCATAAAATCATCCGAATATAATAAATCTCTAAATCTAGATAATTCTTGTGCGTTTGACCCCACTGCTGTAGAAAGTTTTGCATTTACCTTATCGTTTAAATATGCCCTAGTATACTGGAGTGTGTCAACTACAAAATCTTCATCATCATTCATTCTTTGCGTAAATAATTGAATAGCTTTTTGGGCACCTTCGTGCTTATCAAACCCAGACATTTGTTGCATTGTACTAAATAATGCATTTATGTCAAAGTATATGTTGTGACCAGCAACTCGGTCTGCTTCCATTAATTTATTAATAAACTTTGAAGATTCATCTAAGAATCCAGCGCCTTCTACTCCGTGTGGGATTACTTTTGTATTACCCTGTAAAAAATCTGATATAGCCATTGATCCGCCATTGGCTGTTGCAACATTTAATCCGCCCATTTGCTTAGATGCGTAAGATAAGTTAAAGTCATTAAGAACATTAATTTTTCCACTTGTTGCCATTTCAGCAATAGACATAGACCTTGTTTGTGCGCCTTCAAAAATGCCAGCAGTTTCAACGTCAAATGTGTAAACTTTTTTTCCACTTAATAAAGATGTCAAGTCTTTTTTATGACCTTGTTTTACAGTTCTAAGTCCAGCAATATTACCCATGCCGACATTAAAAGCGTCTAACCCAACTTTTTCTGGATTAACATTTAACAGCACGCTGTTTAATAACATTCCTGCTGGATTTCTTGAACTGGTATCAATTTGATACCTAAAAAGTTGCCTATATAAGTTTGCTGATGGAAGATTTATGTTTGGTAGACCAACTTCTTGCATTATTTGCGGAAGGCGCAAAATATCATTAATATAAGTTTGTCTTAACTGATCTCTTGCTGTTTTATTTAAAATATTTAAATTTATTTTTCCTTGACTTCTTAATATTTCTAAATTGGCGCTACTTGCAGCTCTTGGATCTAATTCTGTTTGCAAGGCCCTTAGATATCTTTGCTGAAACCCTTCATACCTTTTTATAAAATCATCGGAATTTCCATACACCTTATCCAAAACTGCTTGATCTATCATTTTACTAGCAACACCTTGGTTTCCCCTTGGAAGATTTATGTTTCCCCTAACAAATCTTCCAACACCAGTTGTAAAATAATTGTCATCTATTTTCATTTTGCTCTTCTGGAGTTTCCACTACGGTTTGAGCTTCGATATATTCATCAAGCTCATATGTTCCAAGTTTTTGTTTTAATAATTTTTCTTTTTGAATTTCAATTTCTTGAACTTTATATAAAATATCAGATATTGCTTGAGCACTGTCGATCTGCAATTGTCCAGCTTTTGCTTTTGCTTCTCTAGTGGCTAATAATTGATTTCTTAAATCTTTTCTTCTTTTATGAAGTTTATCTTCTAGCTCTACAGCTAAATGCAGTTCTTTTCTCATTATTGGCTGACCACTTTCATCAACTCCAATAATATTTTCTTGAATAAAATGTTCTTTTGCTAATAATTTTGTTTTTCTCAAATATTGAACTTCTTGATCAACTAAATCTCTTATCATTGAGACTTCAACTAAATTATCTGGATGAACCTCAAGTTGATCCATGTATTCTGTTGTAAACTGAGAAACAATAGACATCTCAATTGGACACGGTTTTCCCTTTGGTGCAAGGTTTTCTTTGAGTAGGGGGCATGTCTCAGCAAATATGCACTTTGATGCTTCGCATGACATAGGTATTGAAGAAAACATAGACGTTCTTGTTTTTTGCGGACGCACAAGTTCTACAACTTTGTTTTTTTCTTCTTCAGTCCAATTTTCTGGAAAAAATAAATCTGGTCTTAGTGATTCAAATTCTTTAAGAAAACTTTTTTTTTGATTTATATTTTCTAATTCACCCATTAAAATCTATCCATTCTGAGCCATGAAAGCTATCATTTTTAAAAGTCTCTATCACCAAACTGTTGCAGTACTGACAAAGATATTCATTCTTTATAATTATATCAGATTCTTGATCTTTAATAAATTGCTCCTTATATATAAACCCCATGGTGTTATTACACCTAGGGCAGAGCATATTACATTTCTTCCAAAAGTTTCATTAAACCTTTTTGCAATTTAACCTGAAGTTCAGCATCTTGTGTGGCATTAACAAAAGTGCTTACTTCTCTCATCTGATCTGGAGATAGATAAGAAGATATTTTGTATCTTGATCCTTTGCATATATCACAATAAACTTCTTTTTGACCCAAATAGCATTCACATTTTTCAATAATATCAAAATGCTCTAATGCGCTAGCTACATCTAACCATTTATTTTTAAATAGTTTTTTTGTTTGCTCCTTATAGGCTCTAAGTTTGTGGGCATCGTTTGATAAAAGTGTTCCCATATCTAAAGAATGTTTCATTAGTTCATTTATGCTTTTATATAAAAAATTAGCTAACTGAAAATCTCCATTTTTATCTGTATAATTCTTCCAATCATCCATCACATATCACATCTTTCTTACTTAAAATATTAAGCGTATCTTCCCGATCCCCTAGGTCCTTTATAGCCACCCCTTGAACCATCTCTGTTTCTCATTATACCAACACCACCAAGCAGTGCCCCACCAGTAAGAATCCTTCTTCCAACGACTTGATCTGAGGCTTTTTTTGCTGCCATTCTGCTTGATGCGGTTCCTCTCATTCCTATCGGCATATTTGTGTTTAGAGCAGCGTTGCGTCGTGCTCCACGATTAAATACGGAGCCAACCGCACTTGTTATATTTCTACCGTATCCGAATTCCTTTTGGCATATTTAATACCCGTACATTCCGGTCGGTCTTCCTGGAGTTCTTTTACCCGTTCCGCTTCCTCTTCTTTTTGAAAGTCCAGACATCCCAGCGGCTCCACCAACAACCATGCCCGACCTTATCTTGCCCGACCTTGCCAATGCCTGAGTTCCAGGATTTGAACTAGCCTTGCGACCAATTCCTCCCACTGCACCAAAAAAACCGTGTGCTTGTCTATTTGCACTAAAGGTTTTTCTTGCTGCAGCTCCTGCAGCCATTCCCTGTTTAAACATTTAAAAATATCCTATTTAATTAGTTTAATTTTTTTAGATGGTTTAATTAAATTAAAACTAAACTTATCTTCAGCGTAATCAATATTAAAAATAGTACCTTTAGGTAGAGTATTTTGAACTATTATCTTAGATAATTCAGTTTCTATTTGGTCTCTTCGTATTTGTGCTAAACCTCTTGCACCTTTTACTGAATCAATTCCTTTATCAATTAAAGCGTTGATGACATTATTATTGTAGAAGGCGGTAAATCCCTTTTTGGTTAATTTATTTAAAACTACTCTCATTTCTAGTTCTGCTATTTTCTCACAATCTTGTCTTGATAAATGATTAAAAACTATTATTTTATCCAATCTATTGATCATTTCTGGTTTAAAATATTTTCTTATCGCATCCATTGTGTGTTTTTCTACGATATGTTTGGGTGGTAATGCTGTTGTAGAATTAATATAATGAACATTTTTGTTAAAACCAGTTCCACTTCCCATTAGATGATCTACTATTTTATCATTTCCTAAATTTGTTGTAAGAATGATAATTGTTCCCCTAAAATCAACTTTATTTCCTTTTGCATCCGTGACTATGCCTTCATCAAATATTGTTAAAAATGTATTCCAAATATCTGGATGAGCCTTTTCGACTTCATCAATAAGAACTACTGAATTAGGATTTTTTTGAATTTGATTAACGAGCTGCCCACCCTCATCATGACCAACGTATCCTGGCGGAGAACCAATTAATTTAGCTCCCTCATGTTTTTGTTGATACTCGCCACAATCAATTCTCACCATTGGGGCATCTGAATTAAATAAGAAATCATGCAGTGTTTTTGCAAGGTGCGTTTTACCTACCCCAGATGACCCGGATAACAAGAATATGCCTAATGGCCTATTGCTATCGTTCATATCGGCTTGAGATCTTAGTAGCGCTTGACACACTGCTTCAATGGCTTCGTCTTGCCCAATAATATTGTTTTTTAAATAGTGTTCTAAAGAAATAAATTTTTGTTTTGAAACTTTCTTTATTGGTTTTTGTTTTTCATTTTTGCCTAAAGGCTTTTCTCTATATCTTGATATTATATTTTTTATTTCATCAAAATTTTTATCAAGTTCAACTTCTGGCTCTAATGGCGACGATGCATATGCAATGGCAACCCAATAATCTATATCTAAACCAGGGTTAAGCATTACACACCCAGTATATAATGCTTCTATACATCTTTCAGCATTTGATCTGGTCATCATTCCAAGTGCAGCTGAAATGTCTGTTTTTAAATTAAAGATAACGTGTTGAAGAATTTTTCTTCTTTTATCTTTTTCTGTTTTTGCCGTTAATTGAGAAACGAATTGATCAATTTCTTCTGGTTCCAAGACCTTGTATTTTACATATACATTTAAATCCGGAACGTATATTTGATATATCTTCATACGTTCTCCCAACCATTTTTAATACTAAAGATTTTATATATACTATATATTATAATATTATATATATATAGTAATAATATATATATAAATATATATATAGGGGTAGGGGGTAGGGGGTAAAATCCCAGTCTACTAAATTTTCCTTGCTTTGTCAAATTCACTTTGAATATTTTTCAATTAAAGGACAATCTTCCGTACATGGTCCGCAAAAAGACCAAAATCTTATTAAATCATGGGCAGTCTTAATTCTTGTTTTAAGTAAAAATTTTGCGCGATAAAAATCTTCTTTTTTTGTGTTATTATGTCGCATTAATATTCCGTTCTATGTATACTTGTCTGCGCCAATTATATCACTTACCAAACACAGGAGACTATATGGAAAACACCTTAATAGATTATAAGAAAGAGATGAATGAAAAAAATGTCTATATTAAAAAATTAGTTCGACTAAAAGAAAAACTAAGATTTGTGCAGCTTGGCGCAGATGTTCAATCTAGGGTAGAATATAGATATATGGAAAAGCAAGTCGATAAAAAAATTGCTGAAACAAAAAAGATAGTTAATGAACTCATACTTAAACACAAGAAAGACCAAAAAGGATAATAAAAAACAATGGCAAATGAATCGAAGGGGCTAGAGCTAGCAATAGCACAACTTGAAAGACAATTTGGATCAGGCTCTATTATGAAGCTTGGTAATTTTACAATTGAACCTTGGCCATCAGTCCCCACCGGTGCTCCAACCTTAGATAGAATTTTGGGAAACGGCGGCTTGCCTCGTGGCAGAATAGTCGAGATATACGGTCCGGAAGCATCGGGCAAATCAACTTTGGCTTTGTCGGTAATTGCTGAGGCACAAAAGCTTGGTTTGAAATGTGCATACATAGATGCAGAACATGCTTTAGATCCACTATACATGCAATCTCTTGGAGTAGATCTTGACGCATTACTTTTGTCTCAGCCTGATTATGGTGAGCAAGCGCTAGAAATTGTAGACAAGTTAGTTAGAACTGGTGAAATTGGAGTAGTTGTTATAGATTCAGTTGCCGCTCTTATTCCTAAGGCTGAGTTGGAAGGAGAAATGGAAGCCGCTCAGATGGGTTTGCAAGCTCGTTTAATGGCTAAAGCAATGAGAAAGCTAGTTGCACTAGCTTCTGAGAATAAAACGCTCTTATTGTTTATAAATCAACTTAGAAGTAAGATTGGTATTATGTTTGGAAATCCAGAAACAACTCCTGGTGGAATGGCGTTAAAATATGCAGCTTCTGTAAGAATAGATCTTCGCAAAAAAGAAGATATTAAAGACAAAGAAGGCGTATCTATTGGAATTAAAGTAAAAGCTAAAGTCATTAAAAATAAAATGGCGCCACCATTAAAAATGGTAGAGTTTGATATACTTTATGGAAAAGGCGTTGATCAATATGGGTGCTTATATGACATTGGTCTTGAAAAACAAATTTTTGCACAAAAGGGTGCTTGGGTTTACTATAAAGATGAGAACTTTGCTCAGGGTAGAGATAATGCGATTGAAAAACTCAAAACAAGAGAAGATATAATTGATCTGATAAAATTATGAATGAAATGTTAAATCCAACGGTTTGTGCGGACTGTTCTTTTCCGCCCAACTTTGCTGTCAATTGCGTTTCAAAAAAAACAGACGAAGTTCAAGTTTTTACAATTAAATGTAGAGATTGTGGAGATGAGTGGAAGGAAGAATTAAACTAATATGGCTATGTTTGAAGAATCTTTTAGAAAAAATCCAAATATAGAGCAGATTGCTCCAAAACTTTTTGTTTATAGAAATTTTATAAATGGTGATTTATTAAAAAAAATAAATTCTATCTTAGAAAAGCAAATAGATACCCCCTTAGTTGATCATAATGTTGATTGGTATAATGATAGATTTACAACTTTTGTTGCAGAAATGCACGAAGTCTGGGAACTTGCCTCTGAATTAATTTATCCAGAACTAGTGATGCACCCGCAACTTGTTCTTTTAAGAGCAAAAGTTGGTGATCCAGGTATGTATTATCATGCTGACGCACCAGGTGAACCACACGAAGATTGTGGTCCAATTTGTGGAACTTGTGATATAGCAAAAAGTGTTTTAATATCACCAGATAGGTGGGATACTTGCTGTAGACTTCACTATGGATTGATAGTGTATTTTGGTGACTTTGAGGGTGGAGAAGTATATTATCCGAATTTTAATTCAAAAGCAGAATATATTGGTAATTTTAGTCCACTTGAAAATAACGATGAACTTCGTGTCAAGCCTAATAATGGAGATTTAATAATTCATGGATCACATAGCGATTATTGTCATGGAACAAAAGAAATTACAAGTGGAGTAAGATTTTCTTTTTCTAACTTTGTAATACCAGCACATGCTAATCCTGGAACTTTTTATAATTATAAAACAAAAGAATATTATGATCAAATAAATTATATTAAAGAAAACTCAGATAATACATGGTCAAATTGGCTCAAAACTGTTAATGGATACATTTGGGAAGAACCACCAGCAGTATTAGAAGATAAAAAAAATGGCATAACGGGAATTAGATATAGAGATCTATAATATTTTTTATGTTATATTATTGTATTAATTTATTTTATTTAAAAAAATTTTAAATCTATGAGATTACATTGGATGAGTGTTTATGAAAACACTAGTTTAGATGGTTTAAAAAAAAATTCAAAAGTATTAAATGAATGCAATTATTATTCAAATCTATTAGTTTATCATTCAACAAATGATGATTTTTGGATAAAATGCGCAAATGTTTTAGATGTAAATCATAAATTTAAATATCTTTTAGCGATTAGGACTTATTCTATAAGTCCAGAATATTTTGTAATGATGTATAAATCATTTAATGAAATTCAAAGAAATAGAATAATGTTTAATATAGTCGCTGGAGATATACATGATGGTGAATTTTCAATTAACGATCTTGTTATCGGACAAGATAATTTTAATACAGTAGAGAAAAGAGTTAATTATACAGATAAATGGATGCAAAAAACTTTATCTATTTTAGATAGACAAAAACAAGAAATCCCAGAAATAGTAATGTCTGGGATTTCAGATGAAACATTAACTTCTTCGGCTAAATTTGCTAACTATAATTTATGTATGATGTCTGAATATATAGAGTCACCAAAAAAGTTTGAAAAAAATAAAAATAGAATGATCGCAGCTGCTGTAGTTATAAGAAACTCTTACGATGATGCAGAACGTGTTGTTGATCAAATTGACCAAAGACATCAAAAAAAATGGACAATTTTTGGAACAGAAGAACAAGTTATAGAAAAAATAAAATATTTAGAGAGTATTGGAGTTACTGATTTAATGATACGAGCTCATAGAAATGATGATCAATATAGTTTGATACACGACTTGGTGAAAAAGAACCAGGGAGTGATTTAATAAAATGAAAAAAATATACTTAATTGGAGACTGTCATTTATCTAGGGTTTCTGAACATTATGAAAAAGATAATAACCAAATTGAAATGGTTTTTTGGGGCAAGGCAGCAAAAAAAATTTGGGATTTAGATTTTAAGCAAATGACTCAACAATCTGAACTTTCTTCAGGAAAAGAGCTACAAAAATTTCCAAATGATGGAGTTATTCCATTTTCTGACATAAAAGACGATGGAATACTATTCTCTTGGTTTGGATACGTTGATGTGAGAACTTTTTTATCTAATTATGATAATGCGAATATTGTGGCAAAAAAATATGTAGAGCAATTAAAGCAACAATTTAAGAATTCAAAAATTGTAATAATAGAACCGCTTCCTCAATTTACAGAGATGCTCCTGAAGTACGAGGGAATTAGCCCGCATTATACTTATGAGCAAAGATTGGAACAGAATAAGAAGTTTTTAAATAGTCTTCGCGCATACGCATACGAAGCCGGCATTACTGATTTTATATATCAATCAGAAATACTAGAATGCCTTGAAGTTAGGGAATTAACACCTAGCATGACTCATACCAAAGCTCCACACCCAGTAGATGGTTTGCAAGATGAATATAATAAAAAAATATTAGATCTATTTACAAAAAAGGCATTAGAGTTATAAATGATTAAATTAACTAAAGATATTTTTTTATTTACAAATTTATTTGAAGATTTAGATAAAATATTTTTAAATTTAACAAAGCTAAATTGGACTATGTGGGGTCGAAATAATAATGATCCCAATTACAGAATCGGTGAAATGGGAATTATAGACAGTAACGAGTATTTATTTACTCAGATAAATTCCGCCACCAAAAAATGCTTAGATGACTATATGTTAGAGTTGGGTATAGATAAGAATTTATATTATTATGATCAATATGGTGTATATGTAAGAAAATGGGATTTTCCAATGTCTGGCATGAATCCTCACAAAGATTACACATATGACGATAAAGGTGAAATCAAAAAAGTTGAATACACAATATGTGGTTATCTTAATGATGATTACGAAGGTGGATTAATAGAATTTCCGGAGCACGATCTTTCGATTAAGCCGCCGGCTGGATCTGCAATTGTTTTTAGCTCAAATGAATTACATCTGGTAACAGACCTGAAAAACAAACATAGATACATGTGGTCTTGCTTTGTTTACAAGAAGTAATTGACTCATGCTAATCCTCTGATTCCCCGCCCCAAATCCGCGGCGAATTATTTTTTTTATTTTTAATAATATTAGTTATTGTGCTACTATAGAAGAATGAAACAAAAATACATACTTATGCTTCTAGGACTTGTATTCGGAGTTACTATTAGATTTATGAATGAACATATCTTTAGAAAAATTCTTTCTTTCTTCATGACCTCTAGAGATCCGCACTATGATGGGACTGGTTTCTGCTCATTTGCAGTGGGTGAATCTGAAGAACTCACCAGGTTTATCACCATTCATAACGACGCAAAAGGTAATCTTGTATTTTCTGCCTTTCAACCCGAAGAATGGAAAATGATAATTGGTATGTGCGAAATTACCGGTAAAGATATCGGTCAATTCATTCAAGAGATTCAAAAGGATAATGAATCAAGAATACTCGTATTGGATCCAACAAAATTTACAGATAATGATGAAGATCCATTTGGAATGTTTGAATAACATATAAAAACATATATAAAAAAAGACCCCTATCCATTATGGAAAAGGGTCTTTTTTAATTTATATAGGTTTTTAGAAGTCTGAGCTATATTCGTAGTTATCCATATCATAATCATCATGGCTCGCCGCAAACTGCATTGAAGCACCATAATAAGTCTTCCCGCTCATAGCATCTTCAAATTCATCCTCAATCCAATATAGGCAGTCTGGACAACGCAGATTATTATCGTACATATCCTCTACTACCATTATCTCTGATGAACAGTGTGGGCAATCTATAAAGCTTGACATATTCTTATTTTTCCCTTCGCCTTATTAGGCATTGTTGTTATGGATGTTTATTCTTCATTATAATATAACAGTTCAATCATAATACACATTTGTGTTGATCAAAACAACTCCTGATCAAACTTTTTTTGTGCGGGCCAATTCTTATAATCAACTTGTATAAACATATATAAAATTCCTATATACCTAAAAAATAGGAAAAAATATAAGGGGGTAATAGTGAGTATATGTTGTGCTTCAAGACTTTTAACGAGGCCACCCGGGTATGGGGGGTCTGTCTTGCAAACATATGCGGGCTATACGTACTGCGCCCTGAAAGCAGAACACCCAGTTGTGGCATTGGACTGGTTAATAACAATGCAAGTCTGTAACTACACAGGCGTATTACATGTGTTCCATAAGGAGGAGACATGTTAGATATAATCATTGCTATTGTGCTGTTTGGCACAGTAGGATTGGCAGTTGCGGCGGGTCTTGGAGGGCTCTGCTACATAGCATTTACCATATTCAAGGATGGTGGTTTCTCTCTTGGAATCATACACATCCTTGGATGGGTGCTTGTAGTGTTGAGCGTTTGGCCTGGCTTTCTGCTCACTTGGTCATTGATTACATTCCAACAGTCAAGCATCTCAGAAAGTTGGGCTGTTGTTATGGCAGCGACGGTAATGCTGTTCACGTTAGGCTTTGGTGCAGCTATGGTCGGATTGACTATGGATAAGGCTGAAGACAGAGCGTACGTTAAGCGTTATTGCGTTCGCAATAAATAACAACTAATTAATAATAAAAGATTACCCTTCTACGGTAGTTCGTAGGAGGGTTTTCTTTTTATGGCTAGAGAAAAGATCTCTAGTCAGGTTTGTGGACCTACTC
>Ga0194133_10002235_pt1 | contig 30659 bp, 26 predicted proteins | sample TA2KigOf40mmetaG_FD_155448 | JGI IMG/M metagenome (GOLD analysis project Ga0194133, IMG submission 155448) | Freshwater microbial communities from Lake Tanganyika, Tanzania - TA2015055 Kigoma Offshore 40m | ecosystem: Environmental > Aquatic > Freshwater > Lake | place: Tanzania: Lake... | reverse complement strand
ACTCATCGACCGGATCGTCGACATCGTCGGCACAGCAGCCGAGCGGGCATGGAATGCCTGGAACGGCTCGACCGCTCCCGCCGCAGACCCGCGACGCCTTTCGCGGCGCTCCGCCAACCCCAAGGCCGGCGCGGCCTAAGGTTCGCGGCCCGGATCCCCTTCGGGGCCCGCATGATCGGCCAGCCACTCCATCATGGGCGTGATCGCACGCCAATCACGGCGTACGACGTCCAGCGCCTTGCGCGACTCCAAGGTCTTGGGGTCGTCGTAGGTCTTGAGCGCGACCACGCGCGTCATGCGCAGCAGATCCAGTCGCGGCGCGTCCGCGGCGTAGCCCTTGGGCCTGGTCTTGAGCGGCGACCCGTCGACCTCCCAGCGCCCCCGTCGTAGGCGCGCGAGCTCCGACTCCAGCGTCACGCCAGCGGGCGAGGCGATCGCGGCGCGCAGGCGCGCAAGCTGCGTCGGCGCGGGGGCATAGAGGCCGCCGCCGACCATGAGCCCGCTGGCCGCCACCTGCACGTAGTAGCCGATCGCGTCCTCGATCATCACCACCGCGCCCTGATGGTCCTTGAGCGGCGTCTTGTCCTTGCTGAAGCGCGTGTCGCGATAGGGCCGGTAGACCTTCCCCTCGCCGAACTCCGCCTCGAGTTCGGCGAGCAGCGCGGTCATGGGTGCCTTGATGGACTCGTCGTACGTCGACCTGTGCTTTGCCCACCACGCCTTGGTGTTGTGCGCGACCAGCTGCTCGTAGAAAGCAAAGCCCTCCGCCGGAAAGCCGGTGAACGCCATGCCGGGAGGCTAGCGAGAGTGCGGCTGATCGCCGAGGGGTCAGGTGATACCAGGGTGGTATCATCAACCCATGGCGATGACTTTGCGGCTCACCGACAGCGAGACACAGGCCCTTCGCGAGCGAGCCGAGTTGGAGAACCGCTCGATGCAGGAGGTCGTCCGGTCGGCTATCGATGCCTACCTGTCGAATCGCGCAGCACGGCTGGCTGACGCCATTTCATCGGTTGCCCGCGAGGACGCAGAACTCCTCGATCGCCTCAGCCGATAGTCGTGACCTCTCGCGGCCCGACAGATTTCCTCACGCTTGAGGACATCCTGGAGACTGCCAACGGCGTGCTCCCCGAGGTCGGCGTTCGAGACATGGGGCTGCTGGAGTCGGCGTGTGCGCGACCCCAGACGACGGTCTTCGGAGACCTGGCATACCCCGGTCTGAGCGAGCAGGCAGCCGCGCTCATCCACTCACTGGCCCGCAACCACGCGTTGGTCGATGGCAACAAGCGGCTCGCGTGGTCGGGGATGAAGGTATTTCTCCTGATGAACGGAGTGCGGCTTACCTACACCGTTGACGACGCTGAGGACTTCGTCCTGCAAATCGCACGAGGAGACATCGACGTGCCTGACATCACGGTCTGGATAGACCAACGCGCCAGTCATCGTTGACCGACAGCTCGGGGTCCGGCCGATCGTGCTCGGACACGCATGCGTCAGGGGCGACTCCCCCTCGGGAGGTCCCCCCGAATTCACCTCCTGTTTTTCCATTCCCCTTGCCCGGGGCTGGCCGACGGTGCAGAGTGCGCTATGCGAGCACTTCCCTATCGTCTCAATGAGGAGGCCCCCGTGGCTGTTGTTAGTGACCACCCGCACGGCGCAGTACCCAAGATCCCGGCCGACAAGGCAGACGATTACGCCTCGGCCTACCGCTCCATCGTCCGCAAGGCGTGGGAGGACCCGGCCTTCAAGGCTGCCTACGTCGCCAACCCCGAGAAGTACCTTCGCGAGGCAGGGATCCCGATCCCCGAGGGCACCAAGGTGAAGGTCGTCGAGCACGGCGCCGACGAGGAAGAGGGATCCACGGTGATCACCATGCCACTCCCCTCCCGGCTGCCCAGCATCTCCGACGAGTCGCTCGCCGCGGTCGCCGGCGGAGGCTCCTCGAGTTCGGCATCCTCCGCGTCGTCGGCCTCATGCCCGTGCTGCAGCGCCGCGTCGTCCGGGAGCGCCTGCTAGGTCGCATAGACCTGTCGCTGCTGCGGCGGCACCCTCGGGGTGCCGCCGCAGCAGCGTGTAGGAGCACTGAATCCGCGCGCGCAACGGCGTTCGCGACGCACAATGACCACGACGCATAACCATTCAGAGGAGGGTCATGACGACCGGTGACCCGGCGACGGACCGCGCCCTTCAGCGAGGGCTGGCCAAGGCCATCGCCCGCTCGTGGAAGGACGACTCCTACCGAGATCGCCTGCTCGCCGATCCCCGCGCCGCCCTCGCCGAACTCGGCGTCGACGTCCCCGCCGGCACCGTGATCCGGGTGGTGCCCGACGACCTGGTCGAACTCCCGCTGCCCGGCCCCGATGCGGAGTGGGACGAGGAGTCCGCGGCCGCGGCGCTCGGGCGGCTGCTTTCACCGGAGTCCTAGCGGTGGCGCCCGACGCCCTGGCGCAATCGCCTCTTCGCTGGTCACCGGAGTTCCAGGTGGTCCGCATTCCCGGGGAGGCCGTCTATCTGCTGGCTGAGCATGCAACGGTTGTCCTTGATCAGCCGGAGGCTCTCGCTATCGCGGCAGCCGTCGACGGTGAGCGCGATGCCGACGATGTTGCCGATGCCATTGCCGACGCGTCCCCCCAGATCGACCTCGCCACCGTGTACTTCGTCATCGACGACTACCTCGGCAAGGGCTACCTCGTCGACAAGGGACCCGCCGAGAGCGTGGAGCAGGCTCGCGTCGACGTACTCGCCCGCGACTGGGGCTTGCAGATGCCGATGAGCTCGCGCGTGAACGCCACGATCGGCGTGGGCGGCATCGGAACCGGCGCGGAGGATGCTCGCGAGGTGGCCCGAGCACTGGCGGACACAGAGTTATCAGTACACCTCTTCGACGCGGATATCGCGGACGCAGCCGCCGACCCCCATATCGAGCTGCTGGTCGTCATCGTGTCGGACTATCTCGACCCGGAACTGGCCGAGATCGATCGGCGTCGCCGCGCCGCCGGGCGGCCATGGCTGCTGGCACGCACGACGGGCGCCAACGCCTGGGTCGGTCCGGTCTTCACCCCGGGCACAACCGCCTGCTGGCATTGCATGGCCCACCGGATCCGCGGCAACCGCGATGTCGAGGAGTACCTGCGCCTGCGCACCCACGTGGGCGATGCGCCCATACGACCCCAGGCCGCGGGGCCCGCCACGATCCGGATCCTTGGAGGAGGACTGGTGGCCACGGAGGCCCTGCGCGCCGCCCTGCGCCCCGAGCCGGCACCCGCGATCCTCCACACCTTCGACACGGCAACCTGGGAGCACGAGTCGCATCCCGTGGTGCGCCGGCCCCAGTGCCCCGAGTGCGGCAACCCCGAGCCGCACGATGCGCCCCATCCCCCGGTGTCGCTAGCCCCCGGAGCCCACGGCTCCGCCAACGAGTCGGGATTCCGCGCGGTGGAGCCGCGCGTCACGCTGGATCGTTATGCGGAGCACATCAGCGTCATTACCGGTGCGGTCACCGCCCTCACCCCCATCCCCGTCGACGGTGAGCCTTCCCTTCACGTCTACGCGGCCGGGCACAACTTCGCCATGCGAGGCGCCGAACTGAAGTACCTGCGGGCGGGCCTGCGCACGAAGAGTTCCGGCAAGGGCATGACCGAGGACCAGGCCAAGGTGAGCGCGCTCGGCGAGGCGCTGGAGCGCTACCAGGGGCTCTACACGGGAGAGGAGCGGCGCAGGGCGACGACTCTCGATTCGCTCGGTGCGTCGGGCATACACCCCAACGACATCATGCTGTGGTCCGAGCGGCAGTATCTCCACCGCGACGAGTGGAACGCTCGGGACCGCAAGTTCGCCGTCGTTCCCGAACCCTTCGATCCGGGTTTCGCGTGCGACTTCTCGCCAGTGTGGTCGCTCACGCGCGACGAGGTCCGCTGGGTGCCGACCGGAATGCTGTACTACTCCGTGCCCCGCCCGTCCGGCCGATTGCTTTTCATCGCCTGCTCCAACGGGGCCGCCGCCGGCAACACCCGGGAGGAGGCCGTCCTGCAGGGTGCCCTCGAGCTCGTTGAGCGCGATGCTGTGGCCGTGTGGTGGTACAACCGCCTCTCACGTCCGGAGTTCGATGTGTCGGGCATGGATGATCCCCGGATCCACGAGACTCTTGCGACCTACCGCCGGCTCGGCCGGCCCATCGCCTTGCTCGACCTCACCCACGACCTCGGCATTCCCGTCGTCGCCGCCGTTTCCGCGCGCGAGAGCGGCGTGAGCGAAGACATCCTCATAGGCTTCGGCGCCCATCTCGATCCGGCGATCGCCGTCATGCGGGCGATCTCGGAGGTCACGCAGTTCTACCCCGGCGTAGCGGGTCACCGCGAAGACGGGTCGGGCTCGTACACCTACGAGGATCGTGAATCCCAGGAATGGTGGCTCACCGCCACTCGAGCATCGGACCCCTACCTCGTGCCGGACCCCCGGGCACCGCGAGCCCCGTTGTCACCCGATGCCCGCCGAGTCCACGACATGGCCGCCGCTGTTCGCGTCGTGCAATCGGCATTCGAGGCGCGCGGCCATGAGGTCCTGGTGCTCGACCAGACGCGCCCAGACATCGGCTTCCCGACCGTCAAGGTCATCGTCCCCGGTCTGCGTCACTTCTGGGCGCGCTACGCGCCCGGGCGCCTGTACGACGTGCCGGTGAACCTCGGCTGGCTGCAGACGCCCACGTCCGAGGAGGAACTCAACCCGCGGGTGATGTTCCTGTGAGCGAGCAGGTCCTGCGCTGGCGGCCGCAACCACCGTTCGTCGCGGAGGGATCCACGATCCTGACCCACGATGCGGGCACGGTCCTCCTGCACCTTGATGACCCCGCGGCGGCTGAGGCACTGCTCGCAGCCTGGGACGCCGGGATGACCGCCGACGAGGGTGAGGACTGGTTCCTGGCGCGCGGAGCCGCCGCCATGGCCGAGTGGCTGCACCTGTTCGACGTGCTGACCCACTCCGGTCGGCTGTCCCCCTCGATTGCCGGCCCTGATGGAACCCTCGTGCGCCTGCTTCGTCATCCCGGGGATTCAGGCGCGTACTCCGGTGTGCCGGACCCCGGCGACGATGCTCTTGTCCTGGGCACCGGCGTCATCGTCACGCGGCAGGCGGACCGCTGGCGCCTCGAGTCGCCTCAGGGTCGGGCGGTCGCCGATGTAGACGACAACGTCATGCAGGCGGTGGTGCACGCCGACTCATCGGCGAGGGTCATGTCGATGCCGCGAGCGCTCCTGCGAGAGGCCGGCATCCTCGTCCATGCCGAGTCGACGGACCGGCCCGACAGGTCGATCGACGTGTGGGAGCCACACGATCGCTACTTCCACTGGCGGACGCGGCGGGGTGGCAATCCCTATGTCGTCGGTGCCACGTACCCGCTCCGCGATCGTATGCCACCGCTGCCCGTGAGCGACGTGCCCGCCCACGACCTGGAGTTCGACATCGCGGCCTATGCCTCTCCGGAGGAGGAGGTGCTCGGGATGTCCGTCGCCGAGGCGATGCATGCCCGCGCCTCGACCCGCCAGTCCCCCTCCCCCATGACCCTCGGGCAACTCGCGGATTTCTGCGTGGCTCACCGGGTGACTTCGACCCGGCACATGTCTCACGACGTGGAATACCCGCAGTCGCGGCGGCTGTATCCCGGAGGCGGGGCGAGTTATGAGATCGACCTCATCCTCACTACCCGCGGCGTGGGCGACCTGCCGGCCGGCGTGTGGTGGCTCGACGCGGAGCGCGTCGTACTGTGCCGGCTCGCCGGTGATCTCGACCATGTCGAGGCGTTGTTCGCCGACGCCATGGTCTCAACGGGCGGTGTCGGGGAGATCCAGGTGCTGGTCACCTACGCCCTGCGAATGGGGCGCAACTCCTGGAAGTACGAGGGGATGGCCTACCGATTGGCCCTCCTCGACGCGGGAGTGCTCTACGGACACGCGTATCTCGTCGCGGCCGCACTCGGCATCGGCATCTGCGGACTCGGCAACGGAGACAGTGCGGCCCTAGCGCGCGTCACGGAGGCCGAACTTGTGAGCGTGGCTGAGGTCATGCTCACCGGAGCGCGATGAACGCGGTCGAGCCCGACAGGGGCGCGATCGTCCTGCGCACGCCGACCGCCATCGACCAGGCGCTGCGCGATCCAGCACTGCGGGTCGCCGGCCGAGGCACCTGGCACGACGACCCACGGGTACATGACCTCATCGACCGCATGCCGTCGATGCACGATGACGAAACACGACGTCGCGGCCTCGTACCCGTTCGCGCGCTGCTCTCCCCCGACGCGGCGCGCGCCGCCACTCCCGTCATGCAACGCGAGATGAGAGCCCTGGCCGTGGCACGGCCCCTCGATGACCCCACGGTTGACCTCGTCGAGTCCTTCACGTCGCTCATCGCGCCCACGTTCCTGCGATCGCACCTGGGCCTGGACACCGCGGTGAGCGCCCACGACCTCCGTCACTTCAGCACGAGCCTCACGGCCGAACTGGTGAGACTGGGACCTCCCGACCCGCACCATGTCGCGGTCATCCTCGATGTGAGCGGTCGCGTGCGCGAGGCCGTCGCCGACGTGCGTCGCGGCCAGGCCAAGCAGGTCGGCCAAGCCGGCCCGCTTGGCGATCTTCGGCGCGAGCATCCCCTGACGCCACTGATCGCCGAGGTGCCCGATGATCACGACGTCGCCGCCGTCGTGTGCCTACTGGCCAGCGGCGGGCAGGAGACGGTCTCATCGCTCGCGTGCAGCGTGCTTATGGCCATCGCCCAGGATCCCGCGACGTCATCGCGATGGCACAACGATCCCGTGGACGTCGTGGACGAACTCGCCGGTCGCCTGCCACCCATCATGATGCTGGCCCGGCGGGCCGAGGCCGCCACCCAGGCCGACGGCATCGACATCCCGGCGGGACGCACGGTCCTTCTCGACCTCGCATCCGGGTCCGGCGGGACGGCCTTCGGCATGGGGCTCCATCGCTGCCTGGGCCGCAGCGTGGCCCGCGCGATCATCCCCATCGCGGTCAACGCGGTCCTCGACGCCCACCCGTCCCTGCGCGACGCCTGTTTCCGCCCCGAGGGCAGCCCCGTGGCCGAAGTCTTCCGCGGTCCGGTCCGCCTCTTCGCGGATTCACCCGCAGCCTCGGACCCTGGATGGGATGCTCTCCACGTTCCTTGACCAGCGGGAGGGCCGTACATGCCGGCACCATCGCCGCAAACCGACGGGAGCGACGCGCCCGACACCCCGGGTCAGACCCTCGCGGTGCCGCCCACTCCACCCGAGGCCGGGACCGAACGGTTCGACGACCTCATTCAGGTGGTGCGCCCCTGGATGAAGGCTGCGCTGGGGGTCTCCGTCATCACGATCCTCGGCGTGCTTCTCTGGGCCACCTTTGCCTCCATCAGCACCTCGGTGACCTCCACGGGCGGCCTGGTCCCCGCAACCGGATTCGTGCCCATCGTGGCGGTAAGCCCCGGGACGCTGCAGGGAATGACCCTTGTTGAAGGCGACACGGTCCAGGTCGGACAGCGCATCGGCCAGGTCACCACCGTCGATGGCCAGGTGCGCGATCTCACCAGTCCGGTCAAAGGGACGGTGGCCGCGGCGTTCTACGCGGGTGAAGCAGAAGTTCCCGCCTCGGCAACGATCCTGCTGGTGGTCCAAGAGGGAGACCAGCGCAGCGTCGTCACCTTCCTCGCACCGCAGGACGCATCGTCGTTGACGGTCGATCAGCCAGCGGTCTTCAGCGCGCCCGACTGCCCTTCCTACACGGGCGCCGTGAGCGCGGTGCTCCGTGCGCCCCTGACCGAGGAGCAGATTGCCGATCGACTCGGTCTCGCGGGCCTCGCCGAGGTGATCGCACCCCCCGGCGGAGGCGTTGGTGTCCTGATGAACGTCGACGCCTCCTGGTGCCCGACCCTCGCCTACGGCAGCACCGGCAGCCTCGTCATCACGACCGGGACCGGCCACCCCATCGAATACCTGCAGCCCTAGCGCGCCATGGCCGTCGACAATCCCCCCGTCCAGGCGAAAGCCGAGCCGCTCCCCGCCGTGCCCGTGGCGAAGGTCCCCACCATCGTGCAGATGGAGGAGGTCGAATGCGGCGCGGCGAGCCTCGCCATGATCCTCGCGCACTTCGGCTGCTGGGTGCCCTTGGAGGAGCTGCGCGTGACGTGCGGGGTCTCTCGCGACGGCGCCAACGCTCTCGCCATCGTCAAGGCCGCTCGCCACTACGGCCTCGAGGCAAGCGGCGGCCGCTTCGATGCCGACGAGCTCGCGCAGCAGCAGATGCCCTGCATCATCTTCTGGCGCCAGAGCCACTTCGTCGTGCTCGAAGGCTTCAAGGACGGGCACGCCCTCATCAATGACCCTGCCGCGGGGCAGCGCCAGGTAACGCCGGCCGAGTTCCGGTCGAGCTACAGCGGGATCGGGCTGGTCTTCGCCAGGACACCCGAGACCGAGCAGCGGCCCAAACCCGCGATCGGCCTCGCTGGAGGCCTCGGACGGATGCTGCGGGGGTCCTACGGCGCGCTGGCATTCATCATCGGCGCTGGCATCCTCCTGGCCGTGCCGGGCGTCATGGCATCCGTGCTCACCTCGGTCTTCGTCGACCAGGTGCTTGGCGCACTCGGTCGGCCGCGCCTTCTGCCGGCCATCATCGTCGGATTCGTCATCGTCACCGTCCTCATGTTCGGCTTCACGGCCCTGCAGCAGTCGGCGATGCTGCGCCTGCAGATGAAGATCTCGTCACGGGAGACCACGGGCTTCCTCATGCACATGATGCGGCTGCCGACGTCGTACTTCGACGCCCGGCAACCCGGCGCCATGGTGCAGAAGCTGCAGATCAACGCGACGCTTTCGCAACTGCTCGCGGGCCCCCTCGGCACGGTCTTCGTCAACATCGCCTCGATGGTCGTCTTCGGGGCGTTCATGCTCTTGTACAGCCCGGCCCTGTCTCTGATCGGCCTCGTCATGGCCGCCGTCAACCTCACCGTGCTGTGGTGGGTCTCGCGAACCCAGGTCCAGGAGAACATCCGACAGCAGGATGCCCAGGTCCGCCAGACCGCCGTCGCCTTCCAGGGGGTTTCCCTCATCGAGAACATCAAGGCGACCGGCAGCGAGGACGAGTTCTATGTCCGATGGGCCGGATCGCAGGCCAAGGCCACCAACGCCGAGCAGGCGGTGGGCAAGCTCACCACCGGGATCGGCGTACTGCCCTCGGTCGTCTCCATCGTCAACACGGTGCTGGTCTTCACCGCCGGCTCCGCCCTGATCTTCGCCGGCGACCTCACGGTGGGCGGCCTCGTCGCCTTCCAGGGCCTGCTGGTCCAGTTCATGGCACCGCTGGGCTCTCTCGTGACGTCGGGCGATCAGTTCCAGAGCGCGCGAGCACAGCTGACGCAGGTCGAGGACGTCACGATGTACCCGGCGGATCCCCTCGCACCGCCGCTGATCTCACCTGATGACGGAAGCGTGAGAGTCGACCGACCGCGACTGTCGGGCAAGGTCGAATTGCGCGACATCACCTTCGGCTACAACCCATCGAGCGCTCCGCTTCTCAGCGACTTCAACCTCGTCGTCGAACCCGGCCAGCGCGTTGCCATCGTCGGAGCCAGCGGCTCGGGGAAGTCGACGGTGGGCAACATCATCGTGGGTCTTCTGGAGCCGTGGACCGGCGAGGTCCTCCTCGACGACCAGCCGCGCGATTCGTGGCCGCGAGTGCTGGTCGTGAACTCCCTGGCGAAGGTCGACCAGCTCATCATGCTCTTCGACGGGACCGTGACCGAGAATCTCACGCTCTTCGACTCCAGCCGCCCGTTCGAATGGGTTCGCCAGGCGGCCATCGATGCCCAGATCCACGACGCCATCGTGGCCCGCGTTGGCGGTTTCGCCACGCATGTCGACGAGGGGGGCACGAACTTCAGCGGCGGTCAGGGACAGCGGCTGGAGATTGCCCGGGCCCTTGCCCTGAACCCCAGCATCATCATCCTCGACGAGGCCACGAGTGCATTGGACACGATCGACGAGATGCGTCTAGATCGAGCGCTCAGGGCGCGCGGGCTGACGTGCATCATCATCGCCCACCGCCTCAGCACAGTGAAAGACAGCGACCTCATCGTCGTACTCGAGGAAGGCAAGGAGGTGGGCCGCGGGACGCATGACGAACTCATGACCACCTGCCCCGCCTACGTCGCACTTGTGGGCCCCTCATGAGCGTCCGTCAGCGGTTCGATCTCGCCACCACGCCGTCGGTGTCGGTCGAGAGCGGTGGGATCGACCTCTTCATCCAGCAGGTCGACCCAGCCGGACCCTGGATCCCGGTGGCGTCCTTCACTGGCCCGGTCGAGTTGACCGCCACCGCCACGCCTGACGGCTACGCGGCATTCCTCGTCGCCGCCCCCGATTGCGTGGTCGCCCCCTCCAGCGAGGCCACGGCCGTGGACCTCACGCCCACCATCGCCACGGCCGTCGCCCAGAACGGCCCCTGGATAGCCGGCGAGGAGCACCGACTCGACACGCTTGCCGCGGCGCGCTCCGACCAGTTGCTGGCATCGACCGATGCCTTGGCCCTGGTCATGGACCAGCCGGATGCCCCCGTGGGCCGACCGCAGGGATCGCTGGAGGCCCTCACCCAGGCCATGGTGCCGATCGGTGAGTTCCTGCGCGTGACCTTCCGCACCGAGTTGTCCGGCGAGGTCCTCTTCGACCCCGTGACCGAACTCGCCAACGGTGCCGGATGCCGCGCCCGACCGGTCAACATCGGCGGGAAGTGGTGGCCGGCCGCCATCGAACCCGTTCTCGCATTCATGGGCGACGACCGGCATCCTGTCGCATGCGTCCCCAGCGGCGGCACCTACCGCGTCCACGATCCCATCACGGGCACGGTCTCGCCGATCGAAGACGTGGCCGATCTGCTCGATCCCGAGGGATACGCCTTCACCCGGCCCCTGCCCCCGAAGGGCACCACCACGCGCGGCATGCTCAAGTTCGCCTTCGGCAATGCCAAGAGTGCCCTGCGCGCCCTGCTCCTCGCCGGATTCCTCGCCGGAGTCGCCGGACTGGCAACGCCCTTGATCACGACGCTGTTCTACGACCTCGTCATCCCCCAGCAGAGCGTGACGATGCTCTTGAGCGTCCTCGTCCTGCTGCTCGGAGCAGCAGCGGCCGTGGGCCTGCTCCTCCTCACTCAAAACATCGCGCTCCTGCGAATTGAGGGAGTCTTCCAGCAGGAACTCGAGCCATCGATGTGGAACCACATGCTTCGCCTGCCGGCCGGCTTCTTTCGCCAATTCACGACCGGCGACCTCGTCAATCGCGTCCAGGGCATCGACATCATCCGGCAACTCATCGGAGGCTCCGTCCTGGCGGCATTCATCACAGCGATCTTCTCCGTCGTGAATCTCGCCTTCCTCTTCCTCTACGACTTTGTTCTCGCCCTCATCACGCTCGCGATCGCGAGCATCGTCGTCGCCCTCCTGGTGTTCCTCAACATCCGCAACATTCGCAACCAGCGGGCGGGCTTCACGGCAAGCGGCCGACTCTTCGGCTTCGTCTTCCAGATGCTGGGAGGCGTGTCCAAGATCCGCGTGGCAGGCGCGGAGGCTCAGATGGTGAGTCGATGGGAGGTTCTCTTCCGAGAGAACCAGCTCTACACCTATCGCTCGGGCAGGGTGCGCGTCTGGACGACGGCGATCACAGCGTGTTTCGGTGTCCTCATCACGACCGTGGTCGTCATCTACGGCGGCATCGCCCTGAGGGACCAACTCAGCGACGGCGTCTTCATGGGCTTCCTCGCGGCGGCCGGAGCGTTCACCGCGGCGATTGCTGCGATGACATTCTCCTTCGGCCCGCTCGGGGCATGCGTTCCCCTCCTCGAACGCCTGATGCCGATCATCCAGGCGGATCCCGAGCAGCCACTCGACGCCGTGGACCCCGGGCGGCTCGACGGCCGTGTCTCGATGCACGCCGTGACCTTCCGTTACACACCCGAGTCGCCCGATGCCGTCACGGACATCTCCTTCGACGTCGCCCCCGGGGAGTTCCTCGCGATCACCGGCCCCTCCGGCTCCGGGAAGTCGACCATCCTGAAGCTGCTGCTCGGCTTGGAGATCCCGCAGTCGGGCTCGGTCACCTACGACGGGCAGCCCCTTGACGAGCTCGACCGTCCGATCCTGAGACGGCAGATTGGCGTGGTCATGCAGGAGGCCCGACCGATGCCCGGGCCCATCATCGGTGCGATCGTCGGCGACTCAGGATGCAGCGAGCAGGATGCCTGGGATGCCGCCACCAAGGTCAACATCGCGGATGCGATCCATGCCATGCCCATGGGCATGCACACGATGATCTCGGCAGGCACCGGCCAGGTATCGGGTGGCCAGCTCCAGCGCATCCTGCTGGCGCGAGCGATCGTGACGAAACCTCGCATCATCTTCCTCGACGAGGCAACGAGCGCCCTGGACAACACATCCCAGGACATCGTTGCGCGCACCTTCAACGACATGGACGTCACCCGAGTCGTGATCGCGCACCGCCTCTCGACGATCAGGGCCGCTGATCGCATCCTGGTGATCGATGCGGGACGCATCGTGCAGTCCGGCACCTACGACGACCTCGTCGCGCAGGACGGCCTCTTCCGCACCCTCGTCGAGCGGCAGACCTCGGAGGCGCTCCCTCCCGTTGCGGTCCCCGCCCCCGCCTAGGCTCGCAGGGCGCTGATCGCCGCTCGAGCCTCTTCCGCGCCGACCCCCTCGGCCCGCAGCGCTGCAACGATGCGCTCGGTGGCGGCGACACTGGCCGCGTGGGCACGGGGACCGCCCGCCGCGGTGGCCGAGTCGATCAGGGCCAGGAGCACCTCGGTGCGCAGCCGGCTCAGGCCGCGTTCGCGGATGCGCGAGATCGATCGCGCGAGTGGGCTTCCGTCGAACCAGCAGTCATGCACCACACCGTCCTCCAGCGTGACGGACTCCGAGAAGGGGTCATGACGAACGAGGGGAATGTCCATGCGCCGGATCGCTTCCCGATCGGCCGCGCCCACGGCCAGGAGGCGCTCCGCCTCGCGTCGACGGACGGGATCGGCAGCAACCGCAAGTGCTTGGGCGCCGGGCGAGAGGAGCTGCGCGAGGGCGATCTCCCGGTCGACCCCGCTCCCGAGTACCTCTGGCCGCAGCGACTCCCGGATCACGACGTAGCACGTGAATGTCGAGCGCAAGACGACGCGACTGGGCGCCCTAGCGAGATTCGTCACCAAGCTGACCGCGGTATCAGGGTCGCCGTGGAGCGCATCGTCGACGGCGCAGTAGCCGACCAGGACCTCTCTGGCGACATCAACACCGTCGGGGATATCGGGGCGCCAGCGGGTCGGCGTCCATTGCATCATCCCGTCGTCGCCGTAGCCGTCGGTGCGCGAGGAGAGCGTCCCGATGATGCGCTCGGTGAAGGGGAGTCGCAGTTGCGACACCGGCCGAAGTCCGCCGATGTCCTCGAATCCGCCATCGGGAAGCGCGAGGCGCATGCTCACCGCACCGCCGGGAGCGCACGTCTCGGCGAGCAGGGTGGCCGCCTCACTCATGCCCGCCACGCGGGGCTGGAGCACGGTCTCGACGTCGATGAACTGGGGCAATCCCGAGGAGGTGAGCACGTTGTCGAACCACATGTCCGCTGCTTCGACAACCTCGAGCAGCCTGATCAGGGCTCCGTAGGAGCGCAGCCAGCGCCTCGCCTGGTGAGCATCAACGGCCTCATCGTCGTTGGGCAGGGTCTGATCCCACCCGTAGTCGCCTCGATCGATCACGGTGCGGACCCCGAGTTCGACCGCGCTCGCGCGCAGCGGCGGTTGCTCCGCGCACCACGAGAGGAGTTCCTGCCAGGCCGCGGAACCGGCCTGGGGCTTGGGCTTGTAGACCACGCGCTGCTCGCCGTCGAAGCGGATAAGGCACACCGAGCGGCCACCCTGGTGAGGATCACCCGCATCCGGGGAGAATCGCAGGACTTCGCGCGGACGTTCGCCGTGCCAGAGCAGGTCGGTGAGCACGTCGAGGTCGGCGTCGAGGCGCTGGAGCATCTCGGCCGTCGTCTCGCGCCACTGCGCAACCACGCTGCCCAGGGGATGCGCCAGCCCCGGGAGTTCAGCAAGACGGTCCAGCCAACTGGCGCGGTCGCCCGGAAGGGCATCGCCGGGTGCCAGGCGCAGTGCCCGAGCCACGACCAGCTCCGGCTCGAGGGCACGCACCACGCAGGCGAGGACCCGCCCCACGAGGCTGACGGCCAGGTCGGTGCGCGCCGCCTCGCTGAGCGAGACACGGGCTGGCTCGGCGGGCAGGAGGGCCAGGCCGGCGAGCAGGGTGGCGTTCCACATCGATAGGAGCGGGTCGCGCTTCGGGTCGGGTCGCCACTCGCTCACCTCGGCCGCCCCCGGTGCCGCCAGCGTCGCGAGATCCGTCGCCGTGGCCGGGAGCGCCTGCAGGAAGCCATCGAGGGCAGCGGCCCACGGGGGTGTCACGGTGACCCGTGGCTCGCCGAGGGACGCGGCAATGTCGTCGCGCGACCAGCCGAGGCAGGCGAGCATCGGCTCGGTGGCATCTTCGAGGCCGCCGGTCGCTCGCGACACCCACTCGCGCAGGAGCGGACTCGAGGCGTCGAGCAGCGGTCCGCGGTCGCGCCCCGGAGCTCCGGCTTCCACGATCGCCTGCAGCCCCTCGGTGCGCACCGCCTCACCGTATCGTCGCCCGCCGAGTGCGGGATACTTCCTCCGTGACCGCCCGGGCCCTGCTTCTCGACGTCGGCGTCCTGCTGCCGCCCCGCTACCCGCGCATGATCGAGTACGCGCGCTCCATCGATGTCGACCCCGGAGCGCTCCTCACGGTGCTGCTCGGGGTGCGGCCGTACGACCCCGACACGCTGCCCGCGCCACTACCCGACCCCGAATCTGCACGACGGCGTTGCGATCGAGGGGAGGCAACCTGGGCGCAGGCCCTCGAGGAAATCGCGGCCGACTTCCCGCGCCTGTGCGGGAAACCCTGGGATGCCGCGGGGTATGGCCGCTTTCTCGCGTCGGGCCCCGGCCTCGCCGTGCGGCTCGATGCGGCGAGGGTGGTGCGGGACGCCGCGAGGTCAGGATGCGACGTCGTCGTCATCGCGACCGGCCCCGCGGAGTTTGCCGCGGGAATGCCGGTCCTCGTCCCGGACGGAGCCCGGCTGGTGTTCACGCATGAACTCGGCGTGGCCCGACCTGATCCCGCCATCTGGGCGGCGTCCGCCGACGCCGCAGGGATCGCGACGGGTCCGGAGAGTTGGTGCATCGTCGCCGACACGTGGGAAAGCGTCGACGCGCTTCGCGGGACCGTGTCGGGCCAGCCCGGTGGGACGGCGTACTGGGATGCCACCGCGAATGACTCCTGGGTGGCAGATGTCCGCGACCGACTGGGTTTGCCCGCCTGCCAATAGCGGACATGCGTCAGGGGCGGCTCCCAATCGGGAGCCGCCCCTGACGTGAAACGCGGGTGCGTGCGGACTAGAAGTCCATGCCGCCCATGTCGCCGCCGCCCGGCATCGCCGGCGCCGCCTTCTCGGGCTTGTCGGCCACGACCGCCTCGGTCGTGAGGAACAGGCCCGCGATGGACGCAGCATTCTGCAGCGCCGAGCGGGTGACCTTGGCCGGATCAATGATGCCGGCCTTGATCATGTCGACGTACTCGCCATTGGAGGCGTCGAGGCCATGCCCTGCGGGCAGCTCCTTGACCTTCTCCACGATCACGCCGCCCTCGAGGCCAGCGTTGAACGCGATCTGGCGCAGCGGAGCGCTGATCGCCTGGCGGACGATGTCGGCGCCGACAGCCTGCTCGTCGGTGAGGCCGAGCGCGTCGATCTTGGGAGAAGCAGCCACCATCGCCTGGATGAGGGCCACGCCACCGCCGGGCACGATGCCCTCCTCGACGGCCGCCTTGGCATTGCGCACGGCGTCCTCGATGCGGTGCTTGCGCTCCTTGAGCTCGACCTCGGTGGCCGCGCCGACCTTGATGACGGCCACGCCGCCGGCCAGCTTGGCGAGGCGCTCCTGGAGCTTCTCGCGGTCGTAGTCCGAGTCGGACTTCTCGATCTCAGCGCGGATCTGGTTGACCCGGCCAGCGATCTGCTCGGAGTCGCCAGCGCCCTCGACGATCGTCGTCTCGTCCTTGCTGACGACGACCTTGCGAGCGCGGCCGAGCAACTCCAGGCCGGTGCTGTCGAGCTTGAGGCCAACCTCCTCGGAGATGACCTGGCCGCCGGTCAGGATCGCGATGTCCTGCAGCATCGCCTTACGGCGATCGCCGAAGCCGGGGGCCTTGACGGCCACCGAGCGGAAGGTGCCGCGGATCTTGTTGACGACGAGCGTGGCCAGGGCCTCGCCCTCGACGTCCTCGGCGATGATCGCGAGCGGCTTGCCCGACTGCATGACCTTCTCGAGGATCGGCAGCAGGTCTTTGACGGACGCGATCTTGGAATTGACGATGAGCAGGTAGGGATCTTCGAGGACCGCTTCCATGCGCTCGGGGTCGGTGACGAAGTAGGGCGAGATGTAGCCCTTGTCGAAGCGCATGCCCTCGGTGAGTTCGAGCTCCAGGCCGAAGGTGTTGCTCTCCTCGACGGTGATGACGCCTTCCTTGCCAACCTTGTCCATGGCCTCGGCGATGAGCTCGCCGACCTCCATGTCACCGCCGGCGGAAATCGCAGCGGTGGACGCGATCTGCTCCTTGGTCTCGACGTCCTTCGCCATGTCGAGCAGCTGGGCGCTGACGACATCGACGGCCTTCTCGATGCCCTTCTTCAAGGACATCGGGTTGGCGCCGGCGGCGACGTTGCGCAGGCCCTCCTTGACCAGCGCCTGGGCGAGGACGGTGGCCGTCGTCGTGCCGTCTCCGGCGACGTCGTCGGTCTTCTTCGCGACCTCCTTGACCAGCTCGGCGCCGATCTTCTCGTAGGGATCCTCGAGGTCGATCTCCTTGGCGATGGACACGCCATCGTTGGTGATCGTGGGGGCTCCCCACTTCTTCTCGAGGACGACGTTGCGGCCCTTGGGGCCGAGGGTGACCTTGACGGCGTCGGCGAGGACATTCATGCCACGCTCGAGGGACCGCCGGGCCTCCTCATCGAATGCGATGATCTTTGCCATGGGGTGGAGTTCCTCCCGGGAACGACGTGAGGGGGAATCCCCTCCTTCGCGGCCGGTGCCCGCGACGGACGGCCCCGCATCGGACGGAGCCTCACCAGCCTGATTCTTGCGATGGTGCTGTCACTCAGACTGCTCGAGTGCTAACCCATTTTTAGCACTCTCGGCCCGCGAGTGCAAACTCACGAGGGGCCGACCCTGTGGCACGCTGAGTGTGTGACCGACCCTGTCCTGCCGCCCGCCCCTCCGGCCCGCGCCGGCCGGGGCCTGGTGATCGCCGGAGCCATCATCACGGTCGTCTACCTCGTCCCCGCGCTGGCCCTCATCGTGTGGTTCGTCTGGGGGCTCATCGACGCCTCAGAGGCCATGTCCATGGTCTTCCTCTTCTGGCTCATCGCGCTGCTGGCCCTGACCCCGCTCTGGCTCATCGGCATTGCCCTCCTCGGCGTGGGCCGCTCGCGGCAGCGAGGGCCCGTGAGGGGCGCGACGGCCGCGTGGGTCTTGGCCGTGGGCGGGTTGCCCGCCATCGGAGCCCTGATCAGCGTCGTCCTCGAGTCAGCGAGTTCGGGCCAGGACGGGCTCGTGACGATCGCCTTCGTCGCCCTTGTCGTCGGCATCCCGGTGCTGCTGGCGCTGGCGCTGGGGTCCGGTGCCTGGCTGACCTGGGGGCGTCCGCGGGCCGCGGGACCGGCGAGTTAGCTGCGCGCGTCAAGATCGATGCCCAGGCGCCGGGCCGACCGGACCCGCTGGCGAGCTGAGCGCATGCGCCGCAGCCGCTTGACCAGCATGGGGTCGAAGGCGAGCGCCTGCGGGGTGTCGATCAGCGCGTTGAGGATCTGGTAGTAGCGCGTCGAGCTCATCTCGAAGAGATCGCGAATCGCCTGCTCCTTGGCGCCGGCGTACTTCCACCACTGGCGCTCGAACTCCATGATGCGACGATCGCGGTCGGAGAGCACAGCCGCCGCCTGGTCGTGATCGAGGCGAGCAGCGCCCGAGTCCATGCCGGCGACTCCTTCGGGGGAAGACGGGCACCGCTTGGAGCCCTGAGTGGTCACGCCATCGTAGGAGGTGGCGGGGGTCAAGTCATTCACCCGCCGTGCCGCGCGTCGCGGCCTTGCCGTCGAGGCGATCGGCGATATGCCGCACCTCCTGCTCCATGGCCTTCAGGTGCGCCAACAGGTCGTCGAGCTTCGACTCCGCGTCCCCGTCCTGTGACTCCTGGGGCTGTTGTGACTGTCCGGAGGAGGATCCACTCGACACGATGAAGCGGCTGGCCACCGCAGCCGTGACGGCGCCCACGGCTGCGGCTCCCGTGAACATAATGAAGACCGCGATGACCCTGCCCGGGACTGTCACGGGCGTGAAATCGCCGTAGCCCACCGTGGTCACGGTGACGAAAGCCCACCAGGTCGAGTCCCCGAAGCTTTGGATGTTGGCACCGGGCGCGTCAATCTCGAAGATCAGGGTGAAGACGGACCCGAAGATGACCACGAACGTGACGGCGTAGACGGCGTAGAGACCCACGATCTTGGCCAGGGCATTGCGGTCGCGTGCCACGCGCATGACGGCGGTGATGACGAGGAGGATGCGCAGCGGCGGGAAGAGCAGGGCAATCATGAGCGGCCAGTCGCGCTTGACGAAGTCCTTCTTCTTCGGGTCCAGCACGAAGCGAATCAGCAGGTCGAGCGCAAAGATGCCCCATGTGATGACGCTGATGGTCACACCTTCGCTCCGGTAGACGGGGGCGAGTGCGGGCGACCATGTGAAGAACGTCGAGACGAGCCAGCTGATGGACACGATGAACATCGGGACCGACGAGAAGTTGTCGTAGGCCCGCTGGGCCGGGGTCAGCGTCGCAGGATCGGGAGCGGCGAAATAGCGCGTCCAGAATCCGGGGCGCTTGCGCGTCGGGGGGCTCGGAGGACTCTCCGGAGTAGGGCTGGACATGTACCCAGCCTCTCAGACCGAGCCCGTCACTCCCGCCTGCGACGCCGCCAGCGGATGATGGTCCAGGAGAAGAAGTAGCCCATGCCGTTGGTGGCCCAGTGCAGTCCCATCGGCGCGAGGACGCTTCCCGACACCAGGCGCAAGGCAGCGAAGAGGACGCCCGCGATCGTCGTGGTGAGCACGGACAGCAGCACCGCCAGGACATTGCCGCGGCGCCCCTCCCCCACGACGGATCCGAGCGCAGCGCTCTGCTCATGCGTGCCGATCGAGGGCAGGATGTGCCATAGGCCGAAGAGGATCGCCGAGATGACGATGGCCCAGATGATGCCGAAGCGACGGGCCAGCATGGAGAAGAGCACCGCACGGAAGGCGATCTCCTCGAAGAGCACCGTGCCGAAAGGGACCTCGACCAGCGCCTGGAACATCAGCCGGGGCCCGCTCATCTCGGCGACGCGCTCGTCGTGCATAGCATTGCGGCCCTTGCGGAAGGCGGCAGCAACCAGATAGCCGAGGGTGACGACGACGACGCACCCCACCCCCCACAGGAAGCCCGGGACGAGGTAGGCCCACCCCAGCCCCATGTCGGTCCAACTGTTGCCGTCCAGCAGGCCGATCGCGAGAACCCCGAAGGAGCCTCCGATCGCCCACAGCAGGTAGTGGCCCTGCGGGGCGAGGCGGTTGTTGATGACATTGAAGGCGATGAGGGCGGCCAGCAGGACCGCCAGTGGCCACCACGGCAGACCCGACACCTGCTCGGGAGCCGTGATGGTGAGCACCCGATGAGCCTACGGCTAGCGTGGGATCGATGACGCCGTACGCCGCCCTGCTCGACCGCGTCCGCAGGGATCCCTCAGCCCCGCTGGTCACCTATCGCGATCTCGCCACCGGCGAGCGGATGGAACTCTCCGCGGCCAGCTTCGCCAATGCCGTCGCGAAGACCGCGGGACTGCTGCGCGACGAGTTGGACGCACAGCCGGGCGCGATCGTGGGAGTGCACCTGCCCCTGCACTGGCAGCGCGTGGTGTGGCTCGGTGCCTGCGCCGCTGCGGGCACGGTGTTCGCCGCCGACGCCGACCCTGCCCTGTGCGATGTGCTCGTCATGGACCGTGCCCGACTCGGACTCGCCGGCATCGCGGGCGAGGACGTCCTGGTGTCGCTGGCCCCCTTCGGCCTGACGGAGCCGGGCGGCACGCCGCCGGGCATCACCGATGCATCCGTCGCGATGCGAGGGCACCCGGACTCGTTCACGCCGCACCAGCCGCCGAGCGAGGGCATCACCTGGCTGCGCGAGCCCGCGGGGGACCTCCCCCAGGGTGAGGCCATGGCGCGAGCCGCCGCCGAGCTTGCCCGACGCGGCGTAGGAGCAGGGCAGCGCTTCGCCCTGATCGAGCCCGAGGCGGGCGTGGATCTGCTCGCCCTCGCCGGCACGCTCGAATCCGGGGGCTCCGTCGTGCTCGTCACGCAGCCGGACGCCGGTGATGTCGAGGCGACCCTGCGCGAGGAGGGTGCGCAGGTCGCGCGAGGATGAGCCCGTGACGAGACGCAGCGCGCTGTGGAGCATTGGCTCCAGGGATTCGATCCTGTCGATCGGCTCGCGCAACTCCGTGCTGTCGATCGGGTCTGTGGGGTCGACGCTGTCGATCGGGTCGATCGGCTCCTTCGCCAGCGTGCTGAGCATCGGCTCCTTCGCCAGCGCCGCCTCGATCATGTCGAGCATGTCGCTGCTGTCGGTGATGTCGCACCGCGCGCTGCGCGGGGTCACCACCGCACGCGCACGCCGCTGAGCGCCTAGAGCACCTTGGCCGCGAGGGTGCGGCTGCTCGCGACGGGGATCCCGCCGTCCATCACCACGACCCGCCAGGAGTAGGTCGTGCCCCTGCCCGTGACCGGGACCCCGAAGGTGAACCTGCCCTGTGCATCGGGCGTTGCCACCGTGCGGTCCTGCCACGCTCCGCCGTTGATCTGCACCTGCCTTTGCACGAGCAGTCCCGGGCGCGGCTTAGCGATGACTCCGGACAGGGTGACGAGCGTGCCGTCCTTGACGTCGCCCGCGGGAGTGGCCACGAGCGTGACCCCTCCCTGGGGCACCGGCACGGGCCCGGCCACGTCCTGCGCGATGATGGCGGAGAGGAACGGGGACTTCAGCGTGGTGTAGCCGATCGCTGCGCGCAGGTCGCGCAGGGCGACCGTCGACTTGGTGCCGTCGAGGCTACGCGCGGTCACCGACTTGACTCCCGTGATGACCTTCGCCGAGGACGGTGCGATGCGGTCGATATCCAAGCTCATGATGTCGTCGATGCCGAAGATCTCCTGCGCCCGACCCTGGGACAGGGTGACCGACCACGAGGCGTAGGGGTTGCCCGGGGCGGTGCGACTCCAGCGGTCATCGACGGCCTGCGCCCAGGGGTATCCCGAGCCGCTCCAGTAGTCCTCGGGCGACATGGTCTCGCCACCCGTGGCCGCCGTGTAGAAGGCGTTGATGGGCTTGCCTTCGTAGAGCGCGGTCTGCCCTGTGCCATTGCTCTTGCGCGTCGCGTCGACGGCCTCCGCCCACCGGTTCACTTCGCCGTACTGGCTCTCTGCCAGCCAGCCCCGGAATGTCTGGTCGTACTGCGGACCGTCGCCGTTGCCGTCGCCGTCATCCATGTGGCATCCGCACTGGCCGCTCAGGCCGCGCGCTAGGTGCGCCAGGGCGTAGGAGCGCGAGGCAATGGCCTGGGCCTGAAGGGCGGCATCCGGCCACGTGGGGTTGACCTCGGCGATGCCCTTGAGGTATTCGTCACCGACGCGCAGGGTATTGACCGCCACCATCTGCCGGCCAGACGACGTATCAAGCACCGCGAATTCGATGACGCCGTAGCGATAGCGATGTCCGGCGCTCGCAAAGGTCTCGTTGGGTCCTGCGAGATTGAGCAGGGCCGGCACCGAGCCCGCCGCGCCAGGATCGCGCGTGCCCGACCACTTCAGCGACGCCGTGTGCGCGCGTCCGATGCGTTGAGGGGTAGCGCCGTCGACGCGGTCGACGGTGACGAAGCGACCGGATGTGCCGAAACGCAGGTGTGCGCCTGTGCCGAGGACGAGGGTCTTGCGCCCGACGGTCACCTCCAACTGCGCACCCGGACCACGCAGGTCCTCGACACGGGCGTGAGCCTGCGCGGCCTTCTGCAGCAGGGCGATGCGCACATCGGCATCGTCACGGTGGTCGGTCACCCGCACCTGCGGGCCGCCCTTGGGTCCGGTGTAGTAGTGCTCGACGATCCTCTTGGCCGTCCAGAACTTCGGGTCCTCCTTGGCCATCCCGAAGGCACCCCACTGGGACATCCCCACTCCGTGGCCATAGCCGGTGCCGCTGAGGATGAACTGCTCCGGCGGCGTGCACGGGTCGGGCGGGGAGTCACTCGTGGCGGCGATGCGTGCGGTCCCCCGCCATGGGAAGAGTCGCTTGCCGTTGCTCGTCGCCGTGATGTCGAAGGAGTACAGCCCCGGGGGCACCGCCTTGCCCTTGGCATCACGGAGGTCCCACGCGAAGGGGACGGTCGCCGCGACATCGGTCGATGCCGACATCGTGCGCACGACGTCGCCGCAGGCATTCGATACCGTGAGCGTGGCAGACATCTGGCCGGTCGAGCGCGGCGTGAGTTCGATCCGGCCGCCGGTGCCCCACGGCACGCGATCACCGGTGATCCCGGGAGGGAAGAAGTTGCGTCCCTGGCGGGCGGATACGCCGAGTCGGATGTGATTGAGCGTGGGTCGCAGGAATTCACCGGGGCACGAGGTGGATCCAATGTCGCCGTGTCCGGCGATCGTCTTCGACGTGACTTCCTCGCCGGGCCAGTACATCGATGTCGTGCCCTGCCCGGGTCCTGGCCCCGCCGAGGTCAACACCGCGGTGCCGAGTGGATTGACGTCGTGCAGGTCAAACTTCCAGGCGATGAGGGCGCTGATGGCATCGAGGATCTTGCCCTTCGAGGCCGCATCGGGATTGAGCGTGTCGGCATTGCCGAGGAAGGAGACCGCAAACGTCTCGGCGTTGAAGCCCGCGGTGTGCGCGCCGATGACGGGCTTATCGACGCCGCCCGCTCGACCCTCGTAGAGCCGGCCGAAGCGGTCGACCATGAAGTTGTAGCCGAAGTCGTTGACCTGGATGCCCTCGGTGAACCACGAGTAGACATTGCGCATCTGCTGCGCGGCCTGGGCCGGGGTGTAGTCGTTGGTAGACACCACGTGATGGACGAAGGCGACCTTGATGGTGTCGGAGTAACTCGTGGTGCCACGGCGCAAGGACTCGTCAGCACCCCACTGGGCACGCGTGATGATGGTGGGCCTGCGCGCAGCGGCACGCGCCGACGTCGTCGGCTCCCCGTTGCCACTGCCGAGGGCGGCGTCCTCGGGTCGCACGGGATTGTCGATGAGCGTGATCTTGGTGTCGGCCGGCACAGCACCCGTGGGCGTGTCGACACGCACCTGGATGCCATCGGCCTCGTCGGTCACGACCGGCTCTGTCACGTAGCGGGCTCGCTGGCCCTCCTCGGTGTCCGGATCGGGCAGGTGCTCGCTCACCGGCACCTCCATCCACGGCAGCCAGCTTCCCCCCTGGCGCACGCGCATGACGATGCGCGTTGACGGGGCGAAGGGCTCGGCTGCGGTGATGCCGACGAGGCCGAAGGACTCCGTGGGCGTTGGTGGGATGGCAGCGGCGACGCGCAGTGACGGCGTGGCGCGCGGGCCCGCGAGTGGTCGCTCGTGGGCGTGGTCCTCTCCCGCCACCGGGACCGGGGTGGCCGCGGCCGGTGTCTCGGCCAGGGCGCCGGTCACCACCCCGTCGAGGGGAATGGTGCTGACTTCCGCTCGCACCGGGTCAGGGGACCCCGCGAGGCTGCCCGCCACGGGGAGGGTGAGGGTCGCCGGGACGACGAGGGCAGCCGTCACCGCCGCGAGGACTCTCACCTGACGAGGGTGCCTGAGGCACCTCGGCGAGGCAAGGCGACTCACCCAACGCACAGGTCACTCTGATCACATTCCCAGGGGATTCCCCCGGCGTATCCCCTTGACAGGCAATGACCTGTCCATTGACGACCGGCACGGCCACGTGACGGTGGCGGAACCCTGACCGGTTGGCCCGCGTCCCTGGGAAGCGACCCCCTAGTCTCGCCCCTAGTCTGAGGGGCGGGCACGGGGACTTTCGAAGGAGCGGAGACATGCGGCAGCGCTGGTCCCGCATCCTGCTGAGCATCGCCGCGGCCATCGTCTTGGCCCTGAGCCTCACCGGCGTCGGCATCGAGGTCGCCAGCAGCCGGCTCGAGGGCAACATCACGGCCGTCGACATCAGCGCCACAACCGGGCGGGAGCACACGCCCCTGCAAGTCGTCGATGATGAGGGCAACTATCAGGCAATCAACGTCCTGCTCATGGGCAGCGACAGTCGCGAGGGGCAGACCAGCAAGCAGTACGGCGACCCGGACATCTACACCGGAGAGCGGTCGGACACGACGATCCTGCTTCACCTCTCGGCCGACCGAAGCTTCGCCACGGCCGTGAGCATCCCGCGCGATACCTGGGTGATGCTGCCCGAGTGCGAGGTCGACGGCGAGACCGTCGGTGCCTTCGAGGCCAAGTTCAACACCGCCTTCGAGATCGGCGGGCCCGGCTGCACGGTCAAGCTGGTGGAGCAGATGACGGGCGTCAAGGTGGACAATTTCGCCGTCATCGACTTCGAGGGATTCAAGAACGTCGTCAATGCCCTCGGCGGCGTCGAGGTGTGCCTCACCGAGCCCGCGAGCGATCCCTCCAGCGATCTTGAGTTGCCGGCTGGGACGAGCGTGGTCAACGGCGAGCAGGCGCTGTCCTTTGTGCGCGCGCGCAAGACCCTCAGTGATGGCAGTGACCTCAGCCGGATCAAGCGCCAGCAGGCCTTCCTGTCGTCCATGATCCGCGAGGCATCATCCACCGGCCTCCTCCTCAACCCCGTCAAGCTCTACTCCACGCTCGACGCGGCCACGTCCGGACTCACGACCGATCCCGGCCTCGCCGACATCGATGTGCTACGCGAGCTCGCGCTGAGTGTGCGAGGGATGGCCCCGGGTGACATCACCTTCCTCACGATGCCGTGGGTGGAGCGCGGTGACGGCGAGAACGTGCTCGTGGACGAAGCGGGTGCAGCACCCCTGTGGCAGTCGATCAACGACGACATCCCGTGGATCAAGCCGAAGAAGTCGAGTCCGTCACCAAAGCCCGAGGCGACGAAGCTGGCCGTGCAGCCCGATGAGGTCACGGTGCGGATCCTCAACGGCAGCGGTGTGGCGGGCCGCGCCGCAGAAGTGGCCGCTGCGCTCGAAGCACAGGGCTTCACGGTGGCCGAGATCGGCGACGCCGACCGCAACGACTACGCCGCCACCGAGATCCGCCATGACGCTGCCTCTGCCGAGGCGGCGCGCACCGTGCTCGCCGCCCTGCCCGGGGCCACCACGGTCGCCGACGACATGGCGACCACCATCACCATCGTCCTCGGGACGGCGTACGCCGGCGTCGAGAGCGTCGTGGTCGACGTCAACACACCCAAGCCCGAGACATCCAGCGAGCGCGAGGCCGACCAAATCACCGCGCCGACGACAGCCGACAAGGTGCGCTGCGACTAGGGCCTCACTCTGCTGGCTGACGCCGCAGGACGGCCGCACCCTTCTCGAAGGGCAGTCGCTCGACGCTGAAGCCTGGGTAGCGCGCCACCCAGTCTGCGACGATCTGACGCTCGTCGCGGCGCACCATGTCGTCCATGACGACGGTGGCATCAGGTGACAGGAGCTCGCGCAGCGCCGGCAGTGCGCCCCAGCGCGCGTACGGAGCGCCCTGACCCGGCGGGCCGTCGATGCTGAGCAGGTCAATGCCATCGATGCCCTCGAAGGCGTCGACGTCGTACCACGTGACCTCGCGCTCATCGATCACCTGCTCGCGCAAGGGGGCATGCAGGACGGTGAGCCAGCTCTCAACGCCCTGACGGCGGGCGAGGTCACGCGTTGCCTGCGCGAAGCCCTCGTCGTGGTCGACCCCGATGACCCGGCCGTCGTAGCCCGCCGTGCGCATCGCAGCGGCCATCCACACGCTGGACTGGCCGCTGCCGAGATCGACGACGAGACGGGGCCGATGCTCGAGGACGTAGCCCGCAAGCCACAGGAGCAGGTCCTCGGATGCCGCCCAGGTGCCGGGCTTCGGCATGGGCAGGGCCATGGGGACCAGCCGGGTGAGCTGCAGGTAGTCCTCAAGGAGGACCACCTGCTTGTCCACCTCGTCGGCGACCGCCACACGCATCTCCTGGAGCTCACCCTGGTGCTGCTTCAGTGCCTCCTCATGGCCGCGCAGGGCCGCCTGCACCGCCGGCACGACGACGTTCGAGAGCTCGCGCGTGTGGCGCGCGGCCTCCTTGGAGTCCTTCTCCGCGGAGACGGCAGTCTCGCGCAGTTGACGCATGGCGCGAATGACGCCCTCGTGTCGCTCACTGCTCGACGTGCGCAGGGCATCGAGCCGATTCTCCACACGCGCGGCACGACCGGCGCTCGCGCGAAGCCACACCAGGGCCTGTCCGAGGACCGCACCCAGGACGAGTCCCGTGACCGCGGCCACGGCAACGGCCAACGTCGGAGCCGACAGTGCCAGGGCAAGGGCGCCGGTGAGCACGGCGAGCAGGATGCCCAGGAGAGCGACGGGGAGGCGTGCCCTCATGACGTGCTCCCTCTTCTCGCGGGTGGCGACGCGGCCATCCGGCCGTGCCCGCGACGAGGCTACCCTTCCCGGCGTGGGCGAGAGTGAGAGCACGCGGTCGGGCGGGCCCGACAGAGGCGGCTCCGCCGACTCGCCGGGGGTCTCCGTGGTCATGCCGATCCTCGACGAGGAGGGGCACCTGGCCGAGGCGGTGCGGGCGGTGCTGGGCTCGGCCTACGACGGTCCCCTCCAGGTGGTCCTCGCGCTCGGGCCGTCCACGGATGCGACCGACAGCGTCGCCGCTGACCTCGCTGCCGCGGACACCCGGGTCATCACCGTTCCCAATCCCACCGGTCGCACGGCAACCGCGCTGAATGCCGCCATCGACGCTGCCCAACACGACATCATCGTGCGCATCGACGGTCACGCCGTCATCCCCTCGGACTACATCGACACCGCCGTCCGCACGCTCGAGGAGACCGGCGCCGACAATGTCGGCGGCATCATGGGGGCCGAGGGAGTCACCGACTTCGAGCGGGCCGTCGCAGCCGCCATGACGTCATGGTTTGGAGTGGGCGGAGCGGCGTTCCATATCGGTGGCGAGCCGGGGCCCGCGCTCACCGTCTACCTCGGCTGCTTCCGGCGGTCCGCACTCGAGCGCGTCGGCGGATTCGACGAGTCCATGGTCCGCGCGCAGGACTGGGAGCTCAATCACCGTATTCGCGCCACCGGCGGACTGGTGTGGTTCACGCCTGAGTTGCGCGTGAGCTACCGCCCGCGCGGCAGCCTTCGGCGCCTAGCGAAGCAGTACCACGAGTACGGCCGCTGGCGTCGTGAGGTCGCCCGGCGCCATCCGGAGACCGTGTCGCTGCGCTATCTCGCACCACCCATCACGGTGATGGCTGTCGTCGGAGGCACCGCGATGGGCGTTGCCGGCCTCGTCACCGGGTCGCGCCCTCTCCTCCTCGGCTTCGCGCTCCCGGCCGGATACCTCGCAGCCAACCTCGTCGCGAGTGCACGCGCTGCGCGCGGACTGCCCGCAAGCTCGGCACGCTGGTTGCCTGCTGTCTTCGCGACCATGCACGGCGCGTGGGGTGCGGGCTTCCTGCGCGGAGCCCGCTAGATCGGCTAGTGATCGAGGCCCTGCTCGCGCAGACGCCTGATTGCTTCGCGACGCTCCAGGCGCGACGTACGCCGGATCTGCGCCTCTTCGAAACGCAGCCGATCGAGCTCGGTCTCCGGTAGCACCGGCGGGACGGGCCGTGGCTTGCCCTCGGCGTCAATGGCGACGAAGACCAGGTGCGCGCTGGAGACGTGGATTTCACCCTCGGTGCCCATGCGGTGCACCGTGACGCGGACACCGACTTCCATGCTCGTCCGCCCGGTCCAATTGACCTGTGCGCGCGTGGTCAACAGGTCGCCGAGTTTCACCGGCTCGAGGAAGGCCATCTGATCCATAAACGCTGTGACCGCGGGCCCGTTGGAGTGGCGTACGGCGGCCACGGCCCCCGCCTCGTCGACGGCCCGCATGATCACACCGCCGTGCACGTCGCCGTAGGTGTTGGCATCCATGACGCCCATCACCCGGGCGAGCGTGACCTTGGACGCCTCGGTGGGGACGGGCTCGCCGGTGAACTCTGTCGGGACGGGATCGAGCGGCATGTCAGCCGCGCAGGAGGGATCGGGCCATCACCAGGCGCTGGATCTCGTTGGTGCCCTCGTAGATCTGGGTGATCTTGGCATCGCGCATATAGCGCTCGACCGGATAGTCGCGGGTGTAGCCATTTCCACCGAAGACCTGCACGGCATCGATCGTGATCTCCATCGCGACATCGGAGGCGTAGGCCTTGGCCGCGGCGCCGAAGAATGACAGGTCGGCGTCACCCCGCTCGCTCTTGGCGGCAGCGCGGTAGACAAGCGAGCGCGCCGCCTCGAGCTTCATCGCCATGTCCGCGAGCATGAACTGGATGCCCTGGAAGGAACCGATCGACTTGCCGAACTGCTCCCGCTCCTTGGCGTAGGCAACCGCGGCGTCCAGGGCACCCTGAGCGATGCCCAGCGCCTGCGCCCCGATGGTGATCCGCGTGTGGTCGAGGGTGGTCATCGCCGTGCGGAAGCCGGTGCCCGGCTCGCCAACGATGCGATCACCGGGGATCCGCACGTTGTCGAACAGCACCTCACGGGTGGGCGAACCGTGGATGCCGAGCTTGCGCTCCGGGGCGCCGAAGGAGACGCCCTCGTCGTCACGGTGGACGACGAAAGCCGAGACGCCCTTGGCTCCGGCATCGGGATCGGTCTTGGCAAGCACGGTGTAGTAGTGAGCCACACCCGCTCCGGTGATCCAGCTCTTCTGGCCGTTGAGGACCCAGTCGTCACCGTCGCGAACCGCCCGCGTCTGCATGGCTGCGGAATCGCTGCCGGACTCGCGCTCGGACAGGCAGTAGGCGAACATCGCCTCGCCGCTCGCGACCGGCGGGAGATAGCGACGCAGCAGGTCGTCGTCGCCCGCGATCATGAGCGGCATCGTGCCGAGCTTGCTTCCCGCAGGGATGAGTGAACTCGAAGCGCAGACCCGGGCGATCTCCTCGATCACCAGGCAGACGGCCAGCGCATCGCCGCCCTGGCCGCCGTACTCCTCCGGGATATGCAGTGCGTGGAAGCCGGATGCGACGAGGGCGTCGTAGATGTCGTGGGGGAATTCGCCCGTCTCGTCGATCTCTGGCGCGCGCGGGGCGATCTTGTCCTCGGCGAGGCCGCGCACGACCGCGCGGAGCTCGCGGTGGCCCTCCGGCAGGTCGAAGGCATCGAAGTCAGGGTCGAGCGTCAGTGTCATGGCGGGAATCCCTCCTCGCGCAGCACCCTATCGGCGAGCGCCAGGATCGACCGCCCGACGACTAGGCTCGCGCCGTGCGGATGAGCGTGGTGGGCACGGGCTACCTGGGGGCGACCCATGCCGCGTGCATGGCGGAGCTGGGCCATGACGTGATCGGCATCGACACCGATCCGGCCAAGGTGGCGGCGCTCTCGTCAGGCACCGTGCCCTTCTGGGAGCCGGGGCTGGACGAGGTGCTGCGGCGGGGTCTGGAGTCGGGGCGGCTGCGCTTCTCCACCGATCCGGGCGACGCGGCCGAGGCGCGGGTGCACTTCGTGTGCGTGGGCACCCCGCAACGCGCGGACTCCCCCGCCGCCGACCTCACGCAGGTGCATGGCGCGGTCGAGGCCTTGCTGCCGGTGCTCGGTGAGGGCTCGCTCCTGGTGGGCAAGTCGACGGTGCCGGTGGGCACTGCAGCGGGCATCGCCGAGCGCGTGGCGGGCACGGGTGCGCATGTGGCGTGGAATCCGGAGTTCCTGCGCGAGGGTCACGCGGTGGAGGACACCCTGAGCCCGGACCGGCTCGTCTTCGGGGTGCGTGACGGGGCCGACGAGTTGGTGTTGCGCGAGGTCTACGCCGCGCTTCTGGATGCCGGCACCCCCCTGCTCGTCACCGACTTCGCCACCGCCGAGCTGGTCAAGGTGGCAGCCAATGCCTTCCTCGCCACCAAGATCTCCTTCATCAACGCCATGGCCGAGGTGTGCGAGGCGACCGGCGGCGACATCGTCACCCTCTCGGCCGCACTCGGTATGGACCCGCGCATCGGCCCGCAGTTCCTGCGCGCCGGCCTCGGCTTCGGGGGCGGGTGCCTGCCCAAGGACATCCGTGCCTTCATGGCCCGAGCCGGCGAACTCGGCGTCGACGAAGCGTTGATGTTCCTCCGCGATATCGACGACATCAACATCCGGCGCCGCCAGCACACCGTCGATCTGGCTCTGCAGGCCATGGGCGGCGACGCGACCGGGCGGCGTGTCGCCGTGTGGGGTGCGGCGTTCAAGCCCGATAGC
>Ga0194133_10002230_pt1 | contig 30715 bp, 52 predicted proteins | sample TA2KigOf40mmetaG_FD_155448 | JGI IMG/M metagenome (GOLD analysis project Ga0194133, IMG submission 155448) | Freshwater microbial communities from Lake Tanganyika, Tanzania - TA2015055 Kigoma Offshore 40m | ecosystem: Environmental > Aquatic > Freshwater > Lake | place: Tanzania: Lake... | reverse complement strand
TTGGAGCGGGTGAAGGGAATTGAACCCACGACCTAATCGTTGGCAACGATTCGCTCTACCACTGAGCTACACCCGCAGTTCGATTTAATTATAATGTGTTGTGCTGTGATTGTCAAACGGTTTTTGGATTACAGTTTGAATTTTTTGAAGTCGTCCTTTTTGACATCCTGTTTGATACCACCTACTATGTAGGATTCTACTTCCGTTTCCTGTGGAGCCACCTGCATGCCTTTTGAACTCAACCAATGTTGAGTCCAAGGTAGAGGATTGTTTGTGGCTGAAGTCTCAAATTCAGAATCAAAACCCAAAGCCCTCAATCTTTTATTGGCAATGTGTTCCACATATTGTCCCAATAGTCTATCATTGAGTCCAATGATACTACCGTCTTTGAATAAATGTTTGGCCCATGCTTTTTCTTCTTCCACGCATTTTTTAAACATTTCTATCACAGTTTTGTCTTCCTGTTTGATAATTTTTAAAATATCTTTGTCGTCACCTTTTTGCCATGCCTTGATCACATGGGTGGTCAAATTCAAATGAGTGGCTTCATCACGTGCTATCAGTGAAAGTATCTTAGCAGATCCTTCCATCAGTTTTAATTCTCCAAAAGCAAAAGTACACGCAAAGGACACATAGAATCTTAATCCTTCCAATAGATTCACATTCACCATGGCCAAATACAGTTGTCTTTTTAGTTCTTCCGCACTGCCTTTGTTGTTCACAGTGAATTGCAATGCTAGTTCACCAAACTTGTCATAGTTTTCAGTGACTGACACTGCTCGTTTCAATATCTCCTTGTCATTGAGTATGGTATCGAAAACTTCTGATGGATCAGCATACACATTCTTCATGATGTGTGTGTAGGCTCTGGAGTGTATGGTTTCGAAAAAATCCCAAGTCACTATGCAGCCTTCCAATTCTGGACTTGAACAGTAAGGTAAAAAATTCAGACTGGGTCCACGACCTTGCACAGAATCCAACAATGTTTGATATTTTAAATTTGAAGTAAAAATATGTTTTTGTTCTGGTCGAAAATTTGCATAGTCTGATCTATCTTTTTGTAAACTGACTTCTTCTGGTCTCCAAAAATAACCCAACATGGTTTGATTAAGTTTGTCAAATTGCGGATATTTAAACACATCATATCTCTGCACAGATTGATCTTCACCAAAGAACATGGGTTCTTTACTCCAATCTACTTCGTTCCTATTGAATACTGTTTTCATAATTAAATATTATATTGTGCAGGCTTCACACTCTGTGTCACTGCCGCTTTTTACTTTAACATCTAAGCCGTTCAATGTCAAGTCTTCCGATTCTTCATTGTTATCATTAATTGGTAAACCGGAAGGTTGTACATCTACTTCTTCACCTTTAAAATCATAAGTGTTTTGATAATAAGATGTTTTCCAACCATATTTATACGCATTCAACATATCAGTGGCCATCACACTCAGTGGCACTTCGTTGTTTTCATAGTTGAGAGGATTATAACTCCAGTTGCCGGATATGGCCTGATCAAAGTATTTCTGCATCACTGACACTATCTTGATATAACCATCATTGTTGGGCATGTCCCACAGCATGGTATATGAATTTTTCAGTTTGGGAAATCCAGCGACCACTTGTTTCAACGGTCCTTTTTTACTTTTCTTAATGCTCAGCAGTGCTCTGGGTGGTTCTATACCGTTGGTGGCATTGCTGACCACTGAAGAACTTTCACTTGGCATCTGTGCGCTCAGTGTGCTGTGTCTCAATCCATACTTGCCAATGTCGCGTCTCAACTGTTCCCAATTCATTCTCTGTTTGGCAGGCACAATTTCATCCACTTCACGTTTGTAATGATCTATGGGCAACAGTCCTTCTGCATATTTGGTGCGATGATATCCATCACAGGCTCCACGCTCTTGTGCCAAATTATTGCTGGCTTTGAGCAGATAGAATTGAAATGCTTCTGTGAGTTTGTCCACGGCCTCCCAGGCTGCTTTATGATGATATTTCACATCTAATTTGGCCAGATAGTGTGCCAAACCAATATATCCTATGCCCAAACTGCGTCTCATCTTGGTGCTGATCTCTGCTGCTTTGACAGGATACTGTTGATAATCTATGATTTCTTCCAAAGCTCTCACGCTGAGATCACACAAATTTTCCAATTCACTGATTTCATTCAGCACACCCACGTTGATGGCACTCAGTATGCACAGTGCAATTTCACCCTCTGTGTCGTCTATGTGTTGAATGGGTTTAGTGGGTAATGTGATTTCTTGGCACAAATTACTCATGTTCACTTTGTCTTTGAAGGATGAATGTGTATTCACGTGATCTATGTTCATGATGTATATGCGTCCTGTTTCTGCTCTTTCCTTCAGTAAATCAAAAAATAATTCCTGTGCACCAATGGTTTTCTTTAATATTTTTTTATCTGCTTCATACTTTAGATACATTGCATCAAACTGATCTGTGCCAAATGCGTCATACAGTCCAGGCACTTCATGTGGTGAAAACAGTGTGATATCTTCATCGTTGATAAATCTTTCATAGAACAATTTGCTGATCTGTATGCTGTAGTCCATTCTTCTCACACGATTGTCATCTGTGCCTTTGTTGTTCTTCAGCACCAATATGTCCTGTATCTCCGAATGCCAGATGGGGAAATGCACAGTGGCATTGCCGCCTCTCACTCCATTCTGTGTGCAGCATCTCACAGTGCTTTCGAATTTTTTAAGGAATGGAATCACTCCTGTGTGTTGTACCTCACCACCTCTTATTTTTGAGTTGATGCCCCTGATCCTGCCAGCATTGATGCCAATGCCCGCGCGCCTCGCCACATAGAGACCAATAGCCATGTCGCTGCTGAAAATGCTAGGGAGAGTGTCATCGCTGTCAACAAGCACACAACTAGCAAACTGACGGATAGGAGTTCTAACGCCCGCCATGACAGGCGTTGGAATGTTAATCTTATGTGTTGAGATAGCGTCATAATATTTTTTAACATATTTCATTCTTTCTTTTTCTGGATAGTTCATAAACAAAGTGGCTGCAATCATCATGTACATGTCTTGTGGTGTCTCATACAACTGGCCCGAGCTCCTGTCCTGCACCAAATACTTGTCCACAATCTGTCTTAATCCTGCGTAGGTAAAGTCCAAGTCTCTGTCTCTGCGTATCCACGTGTTGAGTTTTTTGATTTCAGTTTTGTTGTATTTGTCTAAAATTGCTTTGTCATACACACCATGTCTCACATTTCTGATGATCAGTTTTGCAAGATGCAGATACTCATAATCTCCATGTGCTTGTTTGCGTAGATCATACAACAAAAGTCTTGCAGCCGCGTATTGATAATTAGGATTTTCTAAAGTGATAAGATCATTTGCACTTCTAATCAAAACATTCTGTATGTCTCTAGTGCTGATGCCATCATAAAATTGTATGTTGGCATTCATTTCTATTTGAGATGCTGATACTCCCGTCAATCCTTCACAAGCCTCCTCCACAACAAAATGCATCTTGTTGATATCAAGTGGTTCCAATGCGCCTGTGCGTTTTTTAACTTTGATTGTGGATGAATTCATTATGATTAGTAAGTAATTAAAAGTATATTTATCTTTTTTAAAGTTTATTGTGATTATAAGTAGAAATATAATTTTTGTCAAACTCTTTTTTTGTGTAAATGGTGGAGTTTTCCACAACACAGAATTGGTTTTCTACGCACATAATATAAAATGTTTTTGAATTTTGTTCACATTGTATCAATTCAAAACTTTTTTCACTGAAATTTTCTGTTAATTTGAGTGTGTGCCACATGTGAATCAATCTGTCCACTTCATTGTACTCATTTTTTTGAATCTGCAACCACGGTTGTATCCAACTGTTGCGATCAAAAAAGTTTGTTTTGGTGTATGTGAGTGGACATTGTTTGTAAATGTGCATGAGATCCTGCAGAGGTTGCACACTCACCTGCAGTTGATCACGCAGATGTCGCCAATAGTGCAGTCGTTGATAATAATCTCCGTGAAACAGTAGTGGTTTATGATTTGACCTGGATCTGGAAGAGTATGGTGGCTGTGTCATTTAGTGTGATGTCTTTAACTTTTACTAATAAAGTCTCCAAGTTTGCATCACCATTGATGTCTGTCAGTTGGGCTTGAAAGTCCAAATTGGTAGCATACACCACATCGCCCACATAATCATATGTGTCAGTTAAACTGGTGGTGTTGTTGTTCTTGTTCACAGCAATGTCCAATGTGCCTTTTCTCACTGCATTCACAAATGTGCTCTTGAAGAGATAGTTTATGATGTAGGTCTTGGTCACATTGGCTGGCAATCTAAATGAAGTCACAAAACCTACTGTGTAACCCACATTCACTACAAAACTGTATGTGGTGGTGTTGTCCACAAATCCTTCTATTTCCGGCACATAAGGTGTGCTCGCTAGGAAACTAGATTCAGTGGCTAATTTTTTGGTGCGATCGAAATAATCGTTGAAAGATGAATTTTGTAAAGTTTCAAATTTAATGCAACTGTATGTGGCATTAGATTCTGTACCACCGTCATTGCCCACGCTGATAAAAGTGTTCAGTTCACTGTTGTTGCTTGTGCCTTTGCGTACCCAAATTCCATTGCGATTGATATCCGAAAATTCACATTGTAAAAAACTGTTGTTGATTGGTCCAGAAGCCTGACCTGGAGCACCTATGGTGGTATTTTCTCCAAACACTACTCCATAACGACAGTTGGCTATCACACAATTTGTGAAATGATTTTCTATAACATCAAAGTCTGAATGCACTGCTTGATCAAATCCATTTATTTTTATGCTGCGAAAACTGTTATTACCGCAGGTTACTAAGGTGCTGAGGGCATCCATCTTGATGGCAAAATTATCTACAAAACTGGCACTGTATGTCCAATCTCCTAAAATTTTAATATCTTCAAAACTACTGTCTGCACAGGAATAAAGATAGATGCCACAGTTGTCACCGTTGGTGGTCAGTGTCATGCCTTTCAAATGAATGTGTCTTGCTTGATTAAGAGTGGTTGTGGCAGCATCATTACCAGGAATGCCAGGAGTGCTGAGACCGTTCACAGTTTTAAAAATATCTGCATTGGCAGTCTGCACAAAGATTGTTTTGTCACTGCCATCACCTATCAGTGTGGTAAAGGGTGGCAGTTTGATTGAATTACTGATACGATATGTGCCGGCTGGTATGGTCAGATACACTCTGCTGCTGGCATTGCCCACTGTGCCTGGATTAATAAAAAGTTGATCTATGGCTCTCTGCAGTTCAACTGTGTCATCTGCTATGCCATCACCTGCCACGCCAAAAGCCTTCACACTCACATAGTCATCCAATCTTGCTTTCAAGGTACGCTGTATGGGTGTGCCTGAAGTGGCACCAGTTTGCACTAGATTTTCATTGCCATAGATGTATTCGCTGCTGAGTTCAAACAGATTATCATGTTCTGTGAGTATTTTTGTGTTGCCCACAGCAGGTGCGCCTTCTGACACAGAACCGTTGCCTATGAACAATGCTTGAGTGTCCACAGCCCATCCAAACTCACCGCCTGCCAATTGTGGCACGCCTGAGCCGGCACCGGCTTGACCTCTTCTTACCTGTATTCTTGAAATGGATACAATGGCCACTTTAAACTCCTTGTTATAACAAGTGTATTTATCGTGATGATATCAATTAATTTTGCTTGTTGTAGTAGTGTTCTACCCTGCGCCACCAACTGTCTGCATATTTTCTGTAGCTGACTGAATCTATTTCAAATTGTTTAAATTGCATGTCCCTGCTGCACATGAAAATGTAGCCATGTTGTATGTTGGTGTTGTAAACCTTGTTGTGTGCTTCTGCATAGGCTGCCAACTGCAAAAAATAGTCCTGTATCCATTCACGCAGTTTCATTTTGTTGGCCTGTTTGAAATCACAAATAGCAGGCGCACCATTGTAGCTGCAGATTATGTCTGTGGTGCCTGCATATATTTCCGGATAATAGAGACTGATTTCACTGCCCCAAATTTCATCCATGTGATCCACAGCATTGTTTTTTACTATGTGTGCCATGTCATAGGCCTGTTTGGCATAGGGATTGCTGCCAGCTTCGGGCCATACACCTGTGGTCACATATTTTTCTAAATATTTGTGCATTCGAGCTCCAATACCACTGGCTTCTTTGGTGATAAGATTGGCTTGTTCTTCTCCCACTCTAGCACGCCATTCTTTCAGATGTGTCTTGTCTTTGGTGCTGTCTAATATTGTGGTCACACTGGGCAAACTTTTACCATCTGGTGATACATAAAGTCTTTTGCCAGCCACTAGAGTGCGTTCAAGATTATGATATGCGTACCTATTGATTAGCAGAGACATTATTTGTTGTTGTCTTTTTCTTTTACAAAATTCGATAATTGAGTCAGTTCATCCAACATTTCATTTGCGCTGGGATAGTCTATAGGATGTGCAAAGTATGGATCCACAGTGCTGTTGGGATCATCCTCTGCCTCTATGTGTTGCACTTCTTTCACATAATATTTTATCATTTTTTCCACAGCGTTGCTCAAAGTTTGTTTGCTGCCGGCACAACCTGAACACGCTCCTGACATCTGCAGTTTCACTGTGTGACTGTTGATATCATAATCCAACAACACAATTTCACCACCATGTTGACCCACGCCTGGAGCTAGATATTGATCTATCACTGTCCTAATGTCGGACATTATTTCTTCTTTAGTTCTCACAGTCATAGCACAAGTATATGATTTATTTGAGTTTTTGTCAATCTATCTTTTGAGATGTGTTTTGGCAGCTTTGAGTGCCATCTGATCCACAGATGTTTTTTTGGCTTTGACCACTTTGTCTTTGACATCTTGTTTGTCAGTTTTCAGTGCTATGCCATTCTTATCAAAATTGCGAATCAATGATTTCACTGCGGCGTCACTGTCATATGCTGATTTCACAGCATCAAAATCATACTGTGTGCCACCCACATTGCTCATCAATTTGTTCAATGCGAGATAATTCACGTAGGCCATTTGATCACGACTGTTGGCAGTGTCAATAAAATTTTTCAGTACTTGAATTAGTTTGCTGTTGTCAGCCTCGATGATTAAACCTTTTTTTTTCCAAAAAACGGTTTGGACAACATTTCTGCTAGTCTGGGTGAGCGTCTCAAAATGGATTCTCTTTTTTTTCTGTCTGCAGGTTCTTCACCGCCTGTAGCTGGTTCACTGGCAGTGAAGTCATCTGCTGTATCTGGTTCTACTTCTGGTGCCACATCTTTTTCTAAATCTGCGATATCATCTGTGTTATCAGCACCCATAGTTTCTGGTGCTTGTTGTTCGCCTGTCAGCACGGCTACACCGTCTGTGAAAGTTTTTCTCGAGCTTTCAAGTTGAGCGTACAAGGCTTCTAGAGCCGGTTTCATGGTGTTGATGTATTGTTCTGATTTTTCTGAACCCATTGCGTTGCGTATTTGATCGCCTAATTCTAATATGACTTCTGTCTGCATGGATGCTGTGCTTTCCATCCAACCTGTTACTTTGTTAACAATTTCTTTTGCTGCCATTATGATGCTGGCTTCGTCTTCAGCACTTTCTTTCACTTCTTTTTTCTCTTTGTCAGCGACGGCTTTCTTCATAGGCTCTTTCTTGTTGCCATCTTTGTCCATGTCTAAAAAATCTGGCTTAGATTTCTTTTCTTCTAACTCTTGAATTCTTTTTTCAATCACTTGTAAAAATAATCTATTTTTTTGATACACGTCATTGCTGTTGATTGCGTCAAATGATGAATGACCTTCCAATGCTTTTAATGCTAGGCCAATTTTGTCTTTGGCTGCCTGCAGTTGTTCTGTGGTGAATGAGTCTAGATTGATGCGTGAGCCAAACATCTGCGCCACCCTATTGTTGATGTCTTCTGACTTTACAGTTTGATTTAAATCTTTAAATTGCATACATTTATTGCTTTGTAATTTATTTAGTCAAATATATAGTGATCCAGTTCACTCCTTAAAGTAAGCACATCCTCCCAAGCAATATCATAGCGTATGCGGGCACTGGCTCTACGCTGTTCATCATCTGTGCATTGTATGGTGTATTTAAAATGCACAGCATCATTGTATTTTTGCATGATTTCATCATCCAATTGCAGTATGCGGTGTGTTTCATTCATGCAGCCTTCTGCGTGATTTTTGGCAATGGCCACTGCAGCAGTTTTGCTGAAAGTGCAGGCCACCTGAGAGCCATTCAAAATATCAAACACCAAATAACCCCTGCGACTTTCACGCACCACCATGTGTTTTATTCTGATACTGTTGCCTTTCTGAATGGGCAAACACACCTTGTGTGTTTCACTGTCAATCAATTGTAGCAATTGTTTAGCAACTTGGGTTTTGATCATTGCGCACCACCAACGTTTGATTGTTTCTTACAATTTTAGTTACAACACTTTTGCGTATCATACCTTCAATTATGAACTGTTCTCGTTCACTGAAACTCTCTATAGGAGTAGGTTGTGTCAATTGAGACAGCAGAGCGGATTCTTCGTTGCTGACGTACACTTCAAAATCTGATATTAATTCGTTGATCTTCATCTATTTCATACCTCTCTGTATGAGATTATTGATCACAGGATCTAAATCTTTTTTCTTAATGGTCACTGTGCTGTCTTTGCCTTTGTCAGGTTTGGGATCAGTGATTTGCACTTTGTCAGAACCTATGGGTTTGACCATCATATTTTTTTCTTTGTTGGGACCCACAGGAATAGGCAGGGTACTGCCGGAAGTTTTGATGAGATTGTTTTGTGCTGTGCGACCGGTTCTCATGGCCATTTGTTTGGCTTGTGGAGAACGTATGGTGCCTTTGGGCATGATATTTTTAGGCATGGGTTCACCCTGTTTGATGCCTGGCCCAATTTTTTTCAAAACTGTTTGCAGATAGTTGTCTGGTGCTATTTCTTTTATCTTCATTATTTTATAGGTTTTCGTTTGCTGGGTCTAAAGCCTCCTAATTTTTGTCTACCTGAACCCACATTCAATCTTCTCAATCTGGCTGAAAATGTGGCACGTTTGGTTCTGCTGGCTTTCACTCTAGCAGCCTTGCCCCTTCTGCCCATGGTTCTCTTGAAGGCCACACTTCTTTTAAGATCTCTGGGTCTAGCACAGGTGGCTGGGTTGGACACTATTCTACCTTTGCGTATGCCTGATGTGCATCTGTATCTGCGTGTCAATTTGCCCGCACTGCGTCCCCACACATTGACCACTGATTCTGATACAATTTCTGCTATTTTCATAGGTGCCCCTGTTATGCACTTATTTATGTATGGTGTGTGTTAACCTGGAAATTTGACCAACAGCACTATGATGGTGCTGACCAGTCCTGCCATTATGGTGCCTGTGGCACCTATGATCACTTTGATCATGTTCTGATTGCCGCTGGCAATCTCGTTGTGAATGCTTTCTACTTTTTCTTCAATCTTGGTGAGTCGATTATCCAGCTGTTCGTATCTGTGTTGACACAGATCCACATGTGCTTCTAAATTTTCTCTCTCTAATCTGCTCATCTTACTATCACTTCCATGTTTGTTTGTTATATTTTATCTTGGGAAGGGCCTAATTTACTGCCATTTTGAGCCTAATACAATTATTTATTATTGTACGATCGAAAATTATATTAAGTGTTTTTATAAAATACAATGTTTGTGTTGTCCTGATCTTTGGTAATAAACACATTGTTATTTATGTTGATACTTTCCTTCAACCCACCTATCATAGGCACCAAATTAAAGTCTTCCTGCAGCTGATCCACGGTGACTGCGTCAGTGCGTTCTGCCATGAACTCCACAAACCACACATGATGAGTGCCTTGATATCTCTTACCAAATCCCAAATCTGAAATGTTCTTGTGCAACTGCACGGGCCTACCCAAGGCGTTCACATTGCTTCTCAGCATGAGACACTGTTCAAACACATTGTAGTTGCTTTGCTGATCTATGGCACATCGATCATCACTCTTGTGACGATGCTGATCAGTTTTGGTTATGTCTATGAGTGTGTACACTTGGAACATGATGGATATTTAATGCTCATTAAAAAAGGGCGTCCAGTTTCCTGAACGCCCTTGACACATTCAAAATATTACTTGAATGTTAATTGATCAGCTACTTCTACTATTGTATCTGTGCCTACACCTGAGATAGTTTCGATGAGTGCGGCCAAAGAGGCAGCATTGTGTTGTGAATCGTCCACAACCAACGAAATCTTACCAAGCGCAGCAGATGGAGTAAAGTATGCTATAGCGTTTGTGTTTTTCACAATTAACTCTACTATTTGATCTGCTTCACCTGCAGCATCTCCATCTTCAACCTGTAAGTTCACTGCGGTGTTTGCACCATTGCTAGTTGATCTTACTGTTGCTTGATAGAAGCCGAGGTTGGCATTTTGAAACACAGTTCCTGTTACAAATTTATTCAGGAAACCGTTTACTTTTGTTACTGTTGCCATTGTTTTTCTCCTTTATCGTTAATGGCCAAATCCACGCTCAGTGGATTGGTTGTGAATATTTAGCGGTTTAGCACCAAAAATTCTCTAGATAGTTAATATTTTAATAGTTTGTGACAGGTTGGTAGGGTTCTTGATCCTTCATGTACACATCAACAAAAGTGGGCACATACTGTTTGATGTCCTGTAGATCCAGGAATCTTTTCAATCCTTTGCTGGTTTGTATGTCCTTGGTGAACTGCAATTTTACTGCAGGTTTGATTTTGTCTGAAGTGGCCAGCATTCTCAGTGCGTTGGCCTGTCTAGGATTTACCATGTGTTTGGCACCGTCATCTGTGATCACATGAGTGATGGGTTTGGGATTGTTTTTGCTGTCCAACACCTTGCCCAATTGATTGAACATGGTATCTTGACGAAATTCTTTGTCTAGTCCTGCGTCAGGATCATCTGCTGGATCCATTATGCGTACATTTTGTGGAATGAAATCTTTGGCTTTTACCATACTATCTATTTAGTAAAAAATTAGCCCTTGTGAAGCCTGCTCTGTTCACCAACTTGATAGCACCCTGTGCTGTCTGTATCACATAGCCCTCACCACCTGGTTGATCGCCTGTGGTGGCAGTGACATCTGCTGCTTGTGAATCCAATTGTCCTATCACATTGTTTTTGGCTGCCTGCAGAGCATTCCATATGTTCCACAGTGCTGTGAAACCTGCAGCATACTGTTTGATGTATTCCAATATCTTGGCTTGCTTGTTGCGTGACACAGCACTGTTGCTGAGCCATTTGGCAAAATCCTGCCCCACATTTTTCATGCCGGTGATCACCTTGCTGTTCACATAGGTGTACAGTATGTTGGAAAAATCTGTGACTTTCATAGCACTCAGTTTGTTTTGATCCAGCAGTGTGTCCACAGCCAATGCTTGAGTGTTGATTTGAGATTTGATAGTATCCAGCACAGTGGTATCCAGTTCCACTGCCTTGCTCACTGTGACAGGTGGCAAGATTAATAGGTCATTGCCTTTGACTTCTATCTTATTAGGCATTGCCTGTGTGGCACCCTGTTCGTTGAACAATCTGTGCACCACCACTCCCACTTGACTTCTGCCTATGCGTTTGCCCAAATCACTGTCCTTGGCCACACTGTAGGTGACCACGTTGGGTTTGAACACATATCTATCTTGAATCAACTGTGGTGTTTGAAAATATAAAACATCTGATTCATAGTAACCTTCCAAGTCTTCAGGCACAGCAGCCTGCAGCACAGGATATATGTTTTTCATCTTGGCTGCAAATTGTTTGTAGGAATCCAGTTTCTTTGGATCTTTGGCTCGAGCCATTATCATAGCTTCCAAATCTTCTGGACTGGTGCTTCTGCCATCATAGCCTTTGGCCACAAAACCTGATTTGTCAGTGAATATAAATTCTCCGTTGGGATCACGACCAAACACCACGCCCACTGCACCATCCCATTTGATAGTGATATTTTTCATATTCTTGTTGATGTTGTACAGTGCTTCTAAAGCCTGTTTGGCTCCTCTACTGCCTTCAAAGATCACAAAATCTTCCAAGTGCTGTATGCGTGCTTCTTCCAATATAATATTGACTCTGCCTCTGATCGGTTTGATCTCTACCAACTTCATTGAGATATCCTATTCATCATGTTGCGGAACCATAGGTTGGATCCTTCCACATAGTGTTCAGGCAGCTTCTTGCCAGCTTTGCCAAATGATTCCACTGCGTCAGCCACCAGTTGATCATAGTCTGATCTACTGCGTATCAATTTGTGTATGCTCTCCACACTGCTAAGATCATCTGCTGTGTGTCCTTGTCCCAACAACAATTGTGCTATGCGATCTGGATCCTTGGTCACAGGTTGATTGCTGGTGCGATTGATCAAACCATACAAATGACTCCATTTGTAGCCTAATGCTTTGCTGATGCTGGCCAACAATATGTGACGGTCCATGCCTTTGTATTCGCTGCCAGGTTGACCACCCTGCAGACTGAATTTTTGCCATTTGGGATCACCAAACATGAAATCTGTTTGCACATGACCCAATTTGGCATCACCTTTGATGGGAGTTTTAAAATGCACACTGATGCCACTCCTACGCACATATTCTTTGGCATCCAAGCCTTGACTGCTGGCCCACTGAGATAATTTGCTGGTCAAATCATCTTTGCTGATTTTTTCTTCATCCACTCCCAAATCTATATCACTGCTGACAGCAGCTTTGCCAGTACTGCCCAGTTGATTGTTTTTGAGATCCAAACCTGTGATAGTCTCCAACCACTTCACAGTGTCAGACACATCTGCTTGTACTATGTTTGTGGTGGCTGCTTGACCTTGCTTGTCTTTGAAAATATTACCGCCTTCATTCAGCATGATCATTGTCAGATTGATTTTGAATTTTTTTAATGCCAGTCTTGAATTTTTTACTGTCACCATTGCGTATGCTGTTGATGAATCTTCTCTCTAATTCTTCCGCAGTCTCTTTGTCATAATTTTCGTGAATCATCTGAAACAGATTGATAGCACTCTCTATGATGTTGCTGCCTTTGGCCTCCACCAGATGGTCAATGTTTTGACTCCTGTATAGATTGTTCAATTCCTGCAGTATGGATCTAGTTTGTTTTTTCATAGCAATAATCATATTTACCGTGAGAACCTGCACGGAAACACCATGTGTTTAATATTAACAGGGTATGATGTTCTTGTCAAATGTTTAAATTACACCAATTGCAAGAGTGCATATATACCAGTCACCAACAGGGCTTTTGTCTCCATGTCATCAGCTTCTGCGTCCAATTTGTCTGTGCGTACCAAATCCTGCAACAGTTCTTTGTATTCAGATTCGCTGATTTCACCATTGTCAAACGCTGTCTTGACGTCCAACGCTGTTTGAGCTCTGTGTGCTGCCCATGGACGTCCACAGTTCAGCAGTGTTTTTAATTGTTCTGTCATTTAAAATCTCCCCAGCACAGCACTGGCCGCTGCTGTGGATTGTTGAATTAGCACACGCTTTTTCAACTCACAGTAGGCGTCAGATCCTTGCTGCTGTTGACTGCGTGTGACAAAATCTGACACAGTCTCCTGCATGGGTTTGATGAGAGCCAACACATCCTGCTGACGCTGCCCTTTGCTTTCAGAATACAGTTGGAACCACTGCAGTTGACTTTGTAGCTGCACAACCTGTGGTAAATGTGCTGCCTTACAGTTGAGATTGATTGTGCTTTGACGCACATCCACAATCACCCTGCTCTGATTGTCGTCCCAAAAACTGGGTATCAAGCTCACACAGCCTGACATTAACAACGCACTTATTATTACAGCTATTTTTTTCATATTATGTGCGTATTTATTGTGGGCTTGTTATTTTGGCGAACAAAAATGTGCGGTTGCAGCATAAAAGTGGTTGACTTTGATAAATATCATTGCTATATTACTGATATGCTGTATCAAGTGGATATAGCACTAGACACACAAACACACAAACAAGGAGAACAAAATGTCTACATCAAGAAACGGCTACGAAATACGTGCCGATCTATTAGGACTTGCGAAACAAATCGCCGAGTTCAATTATCAAATCAAACTGAATCAGTACGAGATGACGTCAAAGAAAGAAGGCGATCAATTAGTGACTGAGTTCAAGTACCCAACCGTTCAAGCAGAAGATGTGATCGATATGGCAAAAAAATTCAATGAATTTGTAACCAACGGTCAATCATATGCAGAAAACACACAGACGTTGATGGAAAGTATGAAAAAGTTCAATGAAAAAGTGAACGAATCATTCAAGCCAGAAACAATTCTTAACAATGTGAAAGAATTTCAGTCCAACGTGGACAAATTCACCAAAGCATTTGTTAATGGTGTGGTAACCAAGTAATCAATCACTGTGAGTGGTGGGGGCTAAATACCCCACTACTACCATGACATCAATAATGTGGCCATACAACGAATACGAAAATGACATGCTGAGCACACAAAGTAAGCCCACACGCGAAGGTAAAACCCCTTTGTATGTGGCCATGGTCGGCATAGTAATCAGCTCCATGCTGATTCTGGGTATATTAGTTTCAATTAAATCTTTTTTTTAACTATGATTGCTGATGGCACAATTGTGGTTATATTTTTAGCTATACTATTTCTAAAATCCAACGTGAAAACACATGACTGAAGAAAATAAATCAAACACAGAATATCAACCTGTGCATACCAATAAGACTGGTGGCTCACCTTTCACAGGTGTGCTGGGTTGGATTGACAACAGATTGCCTGTGATCAGAATGTTCAAACACGAATACTTGGATTTTCAAGTGCCAAAAACACTGAGCTATTTTTGGAGTTTTGGTGGCATACTGATGCTGTGTCTCATACTGTTGATAGTGACAGGCATAGCACTTGGCATGCATTACAAACCAGATGCAAGGTATGCATTTGATTCTGTGGAAAAAATTATGCGTGACGTCAACTATGGTTGGCTGATCAGATACGCTCACATGAACCTCGCCAGTTTCTTCTTCATTGCAGTGTACCTGCACATCTTTAGAGGACTGTACTATGGATCATACAAAGAACCACGTCAATTGATGTGGATATTTGGCATCATAATATTCTTCATGATGATGGCCACTGCTTTCCTAGGCTACACACTGCCATGGGGGCAGATGAGCTATTGGGGAGCCACAGTGATCACCAATCTGTTCTCTGCCATACCATTGGTGGGTGAACATATTGTGACTTGGCTGTGGGGTGACTATTCAGTGGGTGATGACACCTTGAATAGGTTTTATGTGCTGCACTGGCTGATTGCTTTCGGCATAGTGGGTGTGGTGGTGTTTCACGTGATTGCTCTACACATTGTGGGCTCCAACAATCCATCCGGCATAGAACCTGTGGACACCAGAGACACAGTGAGCTTTTCACCTTTCACAACCAGCAAGGATTTGGTGGCAATACTGGTGTTTCTTTTAATTTTTGTGGTGGTGATGATGTATGCACCAAACTATTTGGGTCACCCTGACAACTATATTCCAGCAGATCCACTGGTTACTCCAGCACACATTGTGCCAGAGTGGTACTTCCTACCATTCTATGCCATACTGCGAGCCATTCCAGACAAACTATTAGGCGTGATAGCAATGGTCTCTAGCATAGGCATACTGGCCCTGCTGCCTTGGTTGGACATGAGCAAAGTGAGATCCTGTGTGTTTAGACCCATTTGGAAACAATTTGTGTTTTTATTTGTGCTGGACTTCTTTGTGCTGATGTATGTGGGTGCTATGCCAGCAGAAGGCATATATCTGTTGATCAGCAGAGTGGGCACAGCATACTGGTTTGCATTCTTTTTGATTATTGCTCCATTGGTGGCTTTGACAGAAAAGCCATTGCCCATGCCCGGCAGCATTCACGAGTATGAGCAGTGGAAAAAAGAAGGCAAGATTAAAAGCATCAACATATTCGGTTCCAAGTAATTTACAATTAGTGTAGTTTGTTATTTTTAGCTATCTTCTTAGATACGGGATCTGCTTTGGGCATGTAGGCCAGTCTAGCTTCAAAATAGTCTTTCACAATTTCGTGCTTTAGTATGGTGGCTTGATTTTCTGGACTGGGAGGCAGTAGTTTTAGTGCAGTGATAGATTCCTCCAAAGCATCTATTTCTTCCTGAAATATCTGTTCAAGACTGACTGTCTCGTACATGATTGGATCTTCATCCATGCTTACAAACGTTCTCCGTTCACTAGATGCAACTGTGTGACTTGATCATATCCAAATTTTCCAAATGCAAATAGATTGAATGCAACACAGTATCGATCTTGATTGCTTTGGCTGGGCATCACCCCATGATCCAAAGTGCTGGGAAATAAAATCAATAGATTGTCTTTAGGTTTGATCATCCAACTGTCTGTGTTGAAACAATTGTGGTTGCGATTGTTAAAAGGCACTGCCACAGTGGGAGTAAAAACATTGTGATGATTTTTATCTTTTTGAAACACTATATCACCACTGTGTTCATCTGTTTGCACATAATACACTCCACTCAGCATGGCATTGTCATGCACATGTGCTCCTGACTCATCTCCTTTTACATGCTTCACAGCCCAGCTGTTGGTCATTTGAAATTCCATCTGATCTGACACATCTAACACTTCTTTTAAAAACACTGAGCAGGCTTTCATTATGTCTATTCGCAGAGTGCGCAGTTCGGGTTGATCCAAATAGTATTTGTTGGCAGTGCCATAACCATTACCTGCAGGAAATCTTGTGTATTCAGATTGTAGGATAAATTTTTTAGTGCTGTCTTGCAGTGGCGGCAATTGCATGGTGAACAATGGAATCGCAAACAAAGGCGTGACTTGATAGTTCATTACAACTATTTACGACTGATTCTGCGTGATGCTTTTTGTTTTGATCTAAAATGTGGGATACCAAACACAGCGTCCACACCCAAAGGCCAATGATACAGAGTCAATCTAGCGATGCTGTTTTTTAGTTTTTTTAACATATTATTGGTAATATTTTTATTGTTTTTTATACATTATGCCTGTGTAATCTAGTTTTGTAAAATATTTATTTACAAATTCTAAACCAAAGAATTCATCAACCGCTTTTTTACACCCAGACCAGTGTCCATAATCATCAATTATTAGATAACCCCCAACAGTTAGTTTTTCATATAGTATTTCTAATTCAATTTTAGTTGACTCATACCAATCCGTGTCCAATCTCAATATAGCAATTTTTTCAGGTATGTTGTCTTCTTTTAAAGTTTTGCAAACATCTCCAACAACAAACAACACTCTATCATCTAGTATGTCATGCTTTTTGAACTCTTCAGTCACTTCATCAAGGTGTGCTATACACGCATTTTTATTCTGCCAAGTCCTGTGTGCATTTTTAGGATCGTTGACTCCGGGGGCAGTCATACCTTCAAAAGTATCAAAAGCAAAAAATTTTTTTGTTGTTTCGTTAATGCTATCAAAAAATTTTTTTGCAATTATAACATTGCCTCCCTTGTAAATCCCACATTCAACAAAATCACCAGGAACTTTATTCTCATACACAGAAATCAGCGCTTGATGTAATCCTGCAATTCTTTCTTGAGAAGTCATAGTTTTTACCTCTGTTTTATTGAGTAGAATCATAAAATTATTTGGTAATAACCATTTGTTTTATATTTTCAAGTACTTATCGAAGCCTGCCACCATACCTTTCACTAATCGTTCTATCATGTCTGCCGAATGATTTGGTGTGGGGGCTATTCTCAATCTTTCTGTGCCTTCAGGCACTGTGGGATAGTTTATGGGCTGTATGTATGAATCATATTCATACAATAAAAAATCACTAATCATTTTACATTTGACTGGGTCACGCACCATCACTGGCACAATGTGAGTGGGATTGAACATCACATCTAGTCCTGCGCCAGCCAAAGCAGTCTTTACCATGCGCACCACTGTTTGATGTTTTTCTCTCAACACGACTCCAGTTTCATCTCTCAAATAACGTATGGCTGCTGTGGCACCTGCACAAATCACTGGCGGAAGACTGGTGGTAAAAATAAATCCTGAGCTGATGGAACGTATGGCATCAATAAATTCAGAAGGTGCTGCAATGTAGCCACCCTGGGCTCCAAAAGCCTTACCCAGTGTGCCATTGATAATGTCCACTCTGTCATGCAGTCCCATCTGCCCCACTATGCCTTCTCCCTGCTGACCATACAAACCAACCGCATGTACTTCGTCGATGTATGTGATTGCTTTGTAACGATCAGCAAGATCGCATATTTCTTTCACTTTGCTCACACTGCCGTCCATGCTATACACAGATTCAAAAACAATACAGGCTGTGCCTTTGACAGTTTTCAGTTTGGCTTCTAGGTCATTCATGTCATTGTGTCGAAAAATGTGTTTTATCGCCCTACTATTCCTCATACCTTGAATGAGGCTGGCGTGATTTTTTTCATCACTCACAAATTCAACATCATTAATGATTTTTTGTAGACTGACCAGAGTCCACTCGTTAGCGACATAAGCGGACGTGTACAACAACGCGGCACTTTTGCGATGTAGCGCAGCCAATTCTTTTTCTAATGCAATGTGGTGTTGAGTAGTACCGGAAATATTCCTGGTTCCCCCAGAGCCTGCACCCACATGGTCCAACACAGTACGCATGGCATCCAACACAATTTTGTGCTGGCCCATGCCAAGATAGTCATTGGAACACCAATTGATAACTTTTTTGACATTGTATTTGCTGTGCCAGAGAGCATTTGGATAGCTACCACGCTCTCTATTAATGTCATTGAACACACGATAATTGCCCTTAGTTTTAAGGTTTTCCGTGATGCGTGTGAATTTGTCAATTGGCAGCATGATAGTATTTATAGGGTGGTTTAATTAAAGAATCTATCTATGGTTTGTTGGCTGACTTGATCCACAGATCTCTGCCACTGCTGTGCCCACTTGGTGTTCAATATGAGATCTCTGCTGGGATTATCCAATATCATCCAAAATTTTCTTTTAATTTCGTTTTCTAATTGATCCGGAGTCCATAGACTAATGCCACAGATCATCCTCCACAAACTAGGTCTATTGCCTAGATAAAATTTGTCCATCATCTGATGGTCGCTGGTCATGGAGAATCCATTGCCCAGTCTCATGGTGTTGTTGCTCTTCCATTCTTCAGTGTGCAGCACCATCACATGATCGTGATTTACAGGTCCTCCCATAAACAATTTGTCTCTGCGAAAGTCTGTGGTCTTGAATCCTTTGATTCTAAACACTTCATGCACTGTGGTAATATTGGGCTTGTTGAGAATCACTCCAGCCACGTGCTGTAGACTTTCTTCATATATGAGTATCACTGACTTATCAAAAGTGGCATCAGTGCCCATGATGGGCGTGCTGACCAACACTTTATTTAAAAATCTTATCATCGGCTGTACAAAGGCAGTGGTCCACCGTAAGGGCGTCCACGAATGCGTTTGCCTCCCACTCTCACACGTTTGTTGCCTATTTTGAAACTCTTGTTGCCTTCACGTGGTCTAAGACCTTGACTTTTGCATGAGGCCAATTGACTGGCACCCAATGCACTGCTGGGCTTGGCACTTTTGCACAGCTCCTTGGAGGCTTTGACTTCCTGAGTGACGTCTGACACAATTTCTTGTACCTTCATGAAAATATTTAGCTATCTGTATGAGTCCGCCGAGCTAGAGCGTGAATCCGGCAGCAGTCTAAATGTGAGTACTTTACGACTGCCACGAGTGGTGCCAATACTGATGTCTCCACTGCTGTGCTGTTCGATTTTGGTAATGGTGGCCACGTGTTGTCCCAATTGTATCTGTTGTCCTATTGATAGGTCTATACTGATTTTTCTTAGATTCATAGTGCCCTCCGAATGGATGCTAATTGATAAAGTATTTACAAAAAATAATAAATAAGCACAAGGAGTTCACAAATGGCAGCAAATGGTATTTCAACACTAGCCACCAAAAGAGCTAGACAAGATGCAAAATTAGCACTTGCTGGAAATGACAGAGCAGCAGTAAATGCGGTCACACCAGGACGTTATGCAGATACCAGTGCTGATGCCACACAACTGCCTACCCGATATGCTGTGGGCGATAATAACACAGCCAATAAGGTAGACAACGCCAATGCAGGTGGACTACTGCCGGGCAGACCTTTTGCTTAAACCATACACATTGTATTTCTAGCAGCAATTAGAAACTATCGGAAAAAATTATAAAGTTAATTCTTGAAATCCAGACTCGCGATCCAGATACTTGTAATCAATTTTTACTACTTTGAATTGCTCAATGGCATCCAGCACTGTTTTGGGATCAAAACTACCACAGGTGTACACATCCAACTGTATCAGTCCTGGAGAACATTCGTCCCAACAGTGCATAACAATGTGTGAAGTTTCTATGATAGCTGCCACAGTAAGTCCTCTGTTGCCCGGCACATCCAAGTACTTGGCAATTGGACCTATTAGTATTTTCATGTTGATGTCTTTAACTAGATTTTTCAGCCACAGGGTGGCCTGGTCTTCGTCTTTAGGTGGGTCTTCAACTTCTGCCCGAATCAATATGTGTTTGTGTTGAAGTAAAGTTGTCATGAATTTATTTATAATCTGATGGAAAAAAGTAAGCCTTTAATGTGGCTTGTATTTGTGGATAAAAAAAATTTAAAAAGTAAAAACTTTTTGTAATTTTCATTCTTTTGTAGTAATGTACTACAGATATCCGCTCATGTCAACAATTATTTCTGCTTGACTTGTGAAAAAATTTATTGTATTATGTGTCATATGAGTCGATTGATAAAGATTTTTTTGCTACTTGTGATTGTGTTCAATCTGAACGCCTGCAGTAGCACCTACTCAGAGTGGTTGTTCGGCAATGAAAAGCAGTCTATGGAACACAGTTCTTGGATTTTCATACCCAACGAACCTTTCGCAGCACAGAGAAGATTTCACGAGGGCTGGGCAAAATAATAAAAGCCAGCAAATTCAAACACTTAACAGCATTTGCACACTGCTGCCTTGACTTTGGTAGTAAAATGCTGTATATTAAGTGTATAAAACAACTATAGAGGCACACATGAACACACTGATAGACACCATGCCAGAACATGTAAAAGACAGAATTGCCAATCTCACTAGACAAAAAATAGACTTGGAAGACAGATTGGAATACACTCAAGGATTCACAGCAAGATCAATTTTAGAGAATGAACTGATGGAAGTTATCCACAGCATCATGCTGCTCACTCAACCCTACAACAGCAAGAAGTAATCATGGAACTGCAACATTTGTATGATGAATATGTAGATAGCTACTGCGAGGGCAACTTCGTGGAGGGCTACTGCGGCTGGGATGGCGGCGAGGGGTTGATGTCACCAGAAACATTCAAGAAAGAATTCACCAAAGATGCTCTGAGCAAAGGATTCGACGCAGAAGAAGTTTCGGGCATGGCTGATGAGCTGGCGGACTGGTGCGAGTGCCACCTGTCACATTTGGAGAGCAAATTTAGATAATGATTTTAGAATTTGCTTTGTATGTGTTGGGTTTGGTGGCAGTGAGTTTCTATGTGGGATATGTTGCTGGCAAAGAACGCACACTGAAGAACTTGATATCAGATTTGATTGACACAGGCATCTTTGGCAGTCCTGACAAACCCAATTTACAAAATATTGAAATTGTTTTAAAAAAAAGACCACAAAATGAACACACTGATAAGAACATATAGACCACACTGTGATAGACTGATAGCAAATGCTCGCAGAGCATATCAAACTGCACACAATGAACAATTTAAAAAATATTGGTTAGATGTGTTGCATTACCTACAGAAGACCTACGGGAGATTAAATTGACATCCTACAATAGAGAAAAAGAATTGATGCAACAGATTGCCAACTCCACTGCCCAACTGGAGAATTTAGATTTTCAAAACAAAGACTATCAACAAATTGTGCAGGAGTTAAGCCAACGCATTAGGCAACTGGAGTCAGATCTTTATGATTGTAGAATGATCAATCAACAACTGCAGACCAAACTGGAAAGATTGACAGAAGTATGATGGATGAACTTTCTAAAGAAGCTCAACTGCAGGACATATACAATAAATTTTTTGATTTGTTGGCTCAAATAATCACAGAGGAAAACTGTCAGATGATTTCAGGCACACTGATGGCTTTGGCACTAAGGTTGTACAAAACCACTTTGACCAATGAAGACTTTGAAAAAATGATTGAATCCATTCAACAATCTTCCAAGTCAGTAAAAAGTTTTGCAGACGCACTGTCAATACCTCCACGCAAGATACACTGATGGACTGGTTTGTAAATGTGCTTGTGAGTGTGTTGTTTTTGATATTTTATATGTGGATGGCCATAGATTTTTTAGATTTACGCAGGAATCCAAACAATAGATTGGTGATTGCAGAACAACGATTCAAAAATGTGTGCAGTCAGTTGTTGGATCATAGACGGTTGACATGGAATAATAAAACTTTGTTGGTTAAACTGTTAATTGCCATTGACAAAATGATAATTTTCGTGTTAAATTATGACTATGTGCTGGGATTCAAACAGTTGTTGTCTTGGTGCAAAAACACATACATATATTATAGAAACAGATATCAATGAAAGAGACACTATTAAGAGATAATTGGGCAGTATGGCTGGTGCTGATAGTGTGTGTGGCATTGTTGGTGTATGAAACATATAAAATTTACAAAAAGATCAAATGAACATATTAGGCATATTGAGTTTTGTGGTGGGAATAATTTTAATGGCCGCAGCATTATGGACAGCACCCATGTTTGGTTGGCTTACTAATATGCCGCAGTGGGATTGGGCATTCGGTTTGGTTTTATCTGTGACACTGTTGTTGCTGAGTGCAGTGATATTTTTTGTGGATTTTACAGAATATGAAGAAAAAGATGTACAAGAAAAAAAATAAAACACAACCTATTCCTATCAAAGACTTTGAGTCCATTGCCATGTGCATACGCAGTGATCAAGTGCCAGCTTCTGAAGTGTATGAAATGTGGGAAAATGATCCTGTGTTTTACAAATGGTACAAACAAAGATATTTGACAAAAAAGAAATGAACAATCAACACACTAATTACTCGGACAGAATTTTAGATTGGGCATTTAACTGTTTTGAGTCTGGCACCAACAAAATTAAAACTTATGTGGACTCACAAATATTCACTCACGTGCTATTGGCCTTCAGTCTATGGTTTGTGATTATTTGGCTAAAAAACAGTCACCCAATATTTTATCTGTGCTGGATATTGTGGTTTTGGTATGTGATAATTGTAGGCACAGGCATATTTAGAAAATTTTATGAAAACTAATTTTAATTTACTGGCAGTGACCAGTTTTGTATTCAGCATTGTTGGATTGGTGATGGCATTTGTCATGCCTTTCTTCATGCAGATCATTGCTTTGGTGCTGGGACATGTGTATCTCAAACTGCAAGGCAAGATAAAAAATTATCAAATAGGCAATGTGTTTCACAGCATGGCCATAATCAGTTTGGTAGTTAGCTACATTGTGATAGCCATAAATATAATTTTCCTACTGGCTATGGGAGCCAGTGCATACATATTTTTAAAAAATTTATTAGGTCCAACAAATCTAATAATATAACAAAGGAGAACAAATGAAAACAAGCATAAGACAATCAGCGATTGGAAATACCTCCATTGATTTAGGATTACGATCACATTTCAATGATATATTTTCCATGATGACTACTGCCATGTTGATATCTGCTGTGTTTGCATATATTGGTATGAAGATGCCAATATTGTACGCAGGCGGAGCACTGACTTGGATAGTGGTATTGTCACCGTTGGCTTTCATACTGGCACTGAGTTTTGCTCATCAGCATTTCAGCAACACAGGTTTGGTTGTGATGTTGTCAGCTTTTTCGGCAGCTCAAGGATTGAGTTTGGGCGCAATATTATTTGTGTTCACAGCTCACAGCATTGTGAGTGCATTTTTAATCAGCACCATACTGTTTGCCACTTTTGCTCTGTTTGGCTATACCACTCGAAGAGATCTGTCCAGTATGGGCACTTTTCTCCTAGTGGGTTTGATTGGCATAATAATTGCCAGCATTGCAAATATCTGGTTGGGCATGGGCATCATCAGTTTCGTGGTGAATGTGTTGGCCGTGTTGATATTCACAGGGTTGACTGCCTATGACATGCAGAGATTGAAAGACCTATACTATCAAGAAGGTGATTCGTTCAAAACAAGACTGTTTGGAGCATTGTCACTGTATCTAAACTTTCTCAACATTTTTGTGTCTATTTTGCAACTTTTTGGCAAACGAGACTAAAAAAAATCTTTATTTTAGCGGAGTTTTATAGATTGACTTGTCAGTCAAACTCCGCTACAATACACACATAAGAAAAGGCAAAATATGATAAAAGGTATAATTATAGGCGCACTAGCAACCTACATATACTTGGTACATCCAGAAAGCATCCATGATGCGATTGTATGGGCAAAGAATACCACGGTGTATGTGTTGGACTGGTTATCTACCACAATTAAAAAGTCTTAATACAGTAGATCTCACAGTCACTAACATAACTACAAGTGAACCATGAGATCCTACGATTCAACAGAACCTGAAAACAAGCCAGCCAAGCAGGCGGAACTTGAGCGTCTCATGAAAGAATTTCTAGCCAAGGGCGGCAAAGTAGAATGCATTCCTTATGGGGTCACCAGTGTGCCTTTCGGATCTGCCAACCCACACGCATTCTATAATCCACCTTCAGTCACATCACCACTCGCATACAAACGCAGACTCAACAAAGCAAAGAAAAAATAATAAGATAAATATTGATATGCCACGCACATATCAATATGAAACAAAACTGTTCTGTGTGTTTTTTAAAACAGCACAGGAACCCATTGATGTGTATGCCATGGACACTCAAGACATGATGCTGACTCTCAAAGAAAACATATTAGATTTACAATGGCATGATATATCCCATATAGAAGAGCACAGTTGCCCCACAGACAAAGATGTCATACATTAAGTTACGCAAAGGTCGTCGGTTTGATGCAGGCAACATGGGTGGCAACCTTACTGCTATTTTTGAAAAGTACAAAAAAGTGTTTGTGTATCACACACTGGCAGATCAAGCTGATTCACCTCCCTGGCGTGATCTAACCAAAGTGGGCTGTAGATTCATCACTTGGTTCACTCTTAGAGATAGACTGGCAGAAGCCTACATCTATCCCAATAAAAAAATCAAACTGATGGTGCACATGCTGGTGGGAGATAAACAAATAATTTGGCGCGACCACTACATGGAACTTAAGAAAAAACTAATGAAGAACAAAAAATTATCTAAAACAATGTTGACGCATCAACTGGCAGGCAAATTGGGTGACATCAAAGGTCCTCTTGATATTTGGTAAAAAAATCGGTTGTATTTGTATTGAATTAAAGCTATACTAAATACACTTAGACACACACATAAGATTAGATATCAAATCAACAACAAAGGAGTAAACCAATGAAAAACATTATAGTGTTTTTAATGGCTATATTATTTTCTGTTTCTGTGTCAATCGCACAAGAAAAGAAAGATGCACCAAAACCAGCTGACAAACCAGCTGCAGTAAAAGAGTGCAAGGACAAAGATGGTAAAGTAATCAAGTGTCCAGAAGCGCCTAAGAAAGACGAAAAGAAGCCAGCTGAACCTGCTAAGAAGTAAGCTCGCGTGTGATTTGGGGCATAATGCCCCAAACACAAATAATTCTGCCAAAACCCATTGACATTTACATAACACTGCTTATATAATCTATACACACTTGGCTTTATGAGCTTGTGTGTAAAACTTGCTTACAAAGGAGAACAAATGAAAAACGCAGACACTTTAATCAAAGGGCCAGTAATTGGCATAGACTTGGGCACCACAAACTCATGTGTGGCCATAATGGACGGCAAAGAGCCAAAAATTTTAGAAAATCAAGAAGGTTACAGAACCACACCATCAGTGGTGGCAATCACAGATTCAGAAACATTGGTTGGACATTCAGCCAAACGTCAAGCAGTCACCAACAGTGAAAACACTTTTTTTGCTGTGAAAAGATTGATCGGAAGAACATTCCAAGATCCATCATTACAGAAAGACATTTCCAAATTACCATACAAAGTTGTGAGATCAGACAATGGAGATGCTTGGGTAGAAAGTAAAAACAAAAAATACTCTCCACCACAGATCAGCTCTTATGTGTTGACCAAGATGAAAGAAACTGCAGAAAAATATTTAGGTAGAACTGTATCACAGGCAGTGATTACAGTGCCAGCATACTTCAACGATGCACAAAGACAAGCCACCAAAGACGCAGGCAAAATTGCAGGATTGGAAGTTTTGAGGATCATCAATGAACCCACAGCAGCCGCACTGGCATATGGAATGGATAAGAAACAAGCAAAAACCATTGCAGTGTATGACTTGGGTGGAGGCACATTTGATATTTCTGTATTAGAGTTGGGTGATGGCATATTTGAAGTTAAGAGCACCAACGGCAATACAACACTGGGTGGTGAAGACTTTGACTCAGTGATACAGGATTATATCACAGATGAATTCAAAAAAGAATCAGGCATAAATCTTAGAGGTGATAGATTAGCCACACAAAGAATAAGAGAAGCAGCTGAAAAAGCCAAAATTGAGCTGTCATCCAGCACACAGACTGAAATCAATCTGCCATTTATCAGTGCTGACAAGACTGGTCCTAAGCACGTGAACATGAAGATCACTCGTGCCAAATTAGAAAGTTTAGTGGATCATCTCATACAGAAAACCATAGAACCTTGCCGCACAGCATTGAAGGACGCAGGAGTTAATGCTGCTGACATTCAAGAAGTGCTGTTGGTGGGTGGTATGACCAGAATGCCCAAAGTTGTTGAAGTGGTAAAGAACTTCTTTGGCAAAGATCCCAATCAAGGAGTTAATCCTGACGAAGTAGTGGCATTGGGTGCTGCTGTACAGGCAGGAGTTTTGCAAGGTGATGTGAAGGATGTGTTGTTATTAGATGTCACTCCACTGTCGCTTGGTATTGAAACATTAGGTGGCGTGTTCACCAGATTGATTGAAAAGAACACCACCATACCCACAAAGAAAAGTCAGGTATTCAGCACAGCAGAAAACAATCAGCCAGCTGTGAGCATAAGAGTATTCCAAGGTGAGAGACAGATGGCCGCAGACAATAAACTGCTGGGCAACTTTGAACTCACCGGCATAGCACCAGCCCCAAGAGGCATGCCACAGATTGAAGTCACATTTGACATCGACGCCAATGGCATAGTGCATGTGAGTGCTAAAGACAAGGGCACGGGCAAGGAACAGAAGATACAGATACAGGCCAATTCTGGTTTGAGTGATGCTGATATTGATAGAATGATCAAAGAGGCAGAAGCCAACAAGGAAGCGGATCAAAAGAAACGCGATGAAGTAGATGCCAAAAATCACGCAGATGCACTGATGGCCAGTGTGGAACAGAGTCTCAAAGAACACAAAGACAAAGTGTCTGATGCAGACAAAGATGCCATCAACAAAGCAATGGAAGAATTGAAGGCAGTTATGAAATCTGGCAGCACAGAAGAAATCAAAAGTAAGACAGAAGCACTCACACAGGCATCATTCAAAATGGGTGAAGCTGTGTACAAGAGTCAACAGCAGGAGCAAGCACAGGCACAGGACCAAGCTCAATCTCAACCCAAAGAGGACAAAGTGGTGGATGCCGAATTTGAAGAAGTCAAAAAAGACAAGTAGTATTGACTTTTTGAATATTTGCTGCTATAATGTGTCATGCGAAGAACAATTTTGATTCTAAGTGTGTTGCTGTTCACAGCATGTGCCAGCACACCCACTCAAACTGAAAAGACACCAAACAGTTCACCCATGGGTGATCTTGGCAAAGCACTTGGCTGCGTGTTTGGCGTCTGCAAATAATACTTAGATTCAACTTGGCCAATTGGCCAAAATAATCACAATAATTACAACAAAGCAACCAACACAGTCACATGCAAGAAGCCAAAACTATCGCCCGCGAATGGTTCGAACAATTGCAATTGCATTTGTGCGATGACTTTGAAAGCTACGAAAAATCAGCAAGATTCGAAGAAAAGTCTTGGCGCCGCAGCTATGTGGAGGAAGATGGTGGTGGTGTGATGCGTGTGATGCGATTGGGAGACACATTTGAAAAAGTGGGTGTGAATGTGAGCACTGTGAGTGGCGTGATGTCAGAACAGCACAGATATCATCTACCAGGCGGTGAACAGGACGGCAAGTATTGGGCCACTGGCATCAGTGTGGTAATCCATCCAATGAATCCTTATGTGCCTGCCATGCACTTCAACACAAGGCACATTCAAACCACTCACAAGAGTTGGTTGGCAGGTGGCATGGACATGACTCCAAGTCATCCCATGATTGAAGTCACAGGTAGATGGCATGACAAAATCAGAAGCAAATGCACAGAATACATGAGCTTTGAACAATATAGCAAAATTAAAAAGGATTGTGATGAATATTTCTATCTGTCACACAGACAGGAACCCAGAGGCATAGGTGGCATATTTTATGATCATGACTACTGTGCAGACATGCAAGAATTTCAAAATAAATTCAAATTCACAAAGGCTATGGGTGAATTGTTTCTCAAACTGTCATGCAGGACCATCAATGACACTAGAAACCATGAATACACCGAAGAGGATAGACAGATACAAGCTCGTAAGAGATCTAGATATGCTGAATTCAATCTGTTGCATGATAGAGGCACCAAATTTGGTCTGCACACCAATGGCAACATAGAAGCCATTCTTATGAGCATGCCACCCACAGCGGAGTGGTAAATGACCACACTGCATGAAGTTTTAATTCACAAACGCAAGGACATCAAACCTATTTGGTTCATGCGTCAAGCTGGTAGATACCTGCCTGAGTATAGAGTGTTGAACAATCTCAACTTCATGGACAAAGTAACCAACAGCAATCTTGTGACAGAAATCACTCTGCAGCCGGTGCAGAGATATGATTTGGATGCTGCTATTATATTTTCAGACATACTGTTGATTCCTTGGGCCATGGGTCAGGATCTAGAGTTCTCCAGTCAAGGACCACAACTGGGTGAATTCAAAGAAAAGATATTTTTTGACACTCCTGACAGTCAATTCACCAAAAAATTATTGTGTGTGTATGATGGCATCGTAAAAACTAGACGTAGACTGTCCACAGAAAAATCTTTGATAGGATTTGTGGCAGCACCCTACACACTGATGCATTACATGTTTGATCCGCACACATTGGATCTACAATTGAAACACATGGACGCTGTGAGGCATCGACTCACACATCAAATCATACAGCATGTGGTAGCACAGATACAGGCTGGAGCAGATGTGATACAGATATTTGACAGTCATGCAGGAGAATTGTTGGATCAGGAAGTGGAAGATTGGTGCATAAAACCACACACTCAAATTATTGATCATATCAAAGAAAAATTTCCACATGTGCCTGTGATCAGTTTTGCTAAAGGTCTAAAACCTGCACAATTGGTCAAATTTGCTCAACAAGTGCAACCACATGGACTCAGCATAGACTACACCCAGGACCCTGCCTACATCAGCACCATGTTGCCCAATCAACCCATACAGGGTGGCTTGGATCCAAAAATATTATTGGGCAATGAAAAACACATGTTGGAGAGTGCCAAAAAATATATCACTGCTTTCAAGGATCATCCCTATGTGTTCAATCTAGGACATGGCATATTGAAACAAACCAAACCCATCACTGTTCAAAAATTAATCGCAGCAGTGCGTGAATGGAGTAAGTAATTGCATGCCACTGGAACCTATCACTGGAGAAAATGTAATTCCATTGTTTGCTGTGCCTGTGTGTCAAACACGCATTGAACCGCAAAGCAGTGTGATTGTGGATTACTTGTTGAACAAACTTGAATACAAGAGACTGATCTACAGTAATGCTAAAAATTCTGCTGGTCTATTTGTGCTGGATGATCCTATCTGCAGACCACTCAAAGATGCATTGACCAATCGATTGAAAGATTTTTTACATGGATTTTTAGATGTGGATGTCAAACATGAATTTAGAATAAACACCAGTTGGATGAATCAATACTTGGACACTGATTATTCTGGAGAACACTATCATTCAAACAGTCTCATATCAGGTGTGTTGTATCTCAGTGATGTGGAGGACACAGGTGACATTGTGTTTCACAAAGACAAACATTGGACCAATGTGTTTCCTGATGTGGTGCGTATTGACTATAATTTTAATCCAGACAAGTTCAATGTTTTCAATGCACAGGGTTGGAGTCTGAGACCTAAGAAATGGGACGTGGTTTTCTTTCCTTCATGGCTCACACATTCTGTGCAAACCAACAAAAGCAATCCTAAAAAAGAAAGATACAGTCTCGCATTCAACACTTGGGTAAGCGGCAAAGTGGGTGACAGCACCAGTACACTAGTGTTATAAGTCTTTGAAACATAAGACTTTTTTTTATAGTTGACATTTCAACAAATTTCCTATATTATAATAATAAGTGGCGAGTTAAAGCTACCGTGTTAATAAACAAAAACATACTTGGAGAACATAAATGAAAGCCGCAACCAAAGAACTGA
>Ga0194133_10002229_pt1 | contig 30724 bp, 34 predicted proteins | sample TA2KigOf40mmetaG_FD_155448 | JGI IMG/M metagenome (GOLD analysis project Ga0194133, IMG submission 155448) | Freshwater microbial communities from Lake Tanganyika, Tanzania - TA2015055 Kigoma Offshore 40m | ecosystem: Environmental > Aquatic > Freshwater > Lake | place: Tanzania: Lake... | reverse complement strand
CCGAGATTGAGCGGCTGCTGCTCAACCACCTGCTGGACGTGGGCAACGACGAACGGGGCCGGGTGGTCTACCGGGAACCGTGAGGCCGCTCAGGCGCTGGTGAGGCGCCGCTGCCGCTCCAGTTCCCGGTCGTAGAATCGCTGCAGCTCGGTGCGGCACTTCACCGGCTGGCCATAGTGACTGTCGCCCGCCAGTGTCGGCAGGGAGGCCCATTCCGGTGCCAGCCGGGATAGCACCTCGGGCGTCAGGCCCTGGCGGTCGAAGCTCCCCAGGGCGCCGCGCTGCTGGATCAGATGCAGGGCGGCCTGGTCCTGGCTGGCGGGGCCGAAGTCCCGGAGCCCGAGGCGTTCAGCCGCCCGATCCCAGGTGGTGGGCAGGAACTGGTAAGCCCCGGCGGCGGCACTGGCATAGCCGCGGCGCACCACGGTGTCGGGGTGACGGCTGAGGTCGCCGAAGCGGTCCCCGCCATAGAGCACCCGGTAGCCGTCGTCGCTGCCGCCCAGCCAGGTGCCCTCGGCATAGCGGATCGTGTTCAGCAGGGCCCGCCGCTCGGGGGTGATCCCGTAGGGGCCGGGGGCGCTCGCGACCACCGGCCGGGCGGCGGGCTGGGGGGTGGGCCGGACCACCTGTGGGGGGACGGGGGCGGCCGGGCGTTGCACCATCGGCAGCATCAGGAGCAGCACCAGGGTGAGGGGGCCACGCTGGAGCGGCTTCGGCGGCGACGGGAGGGGGCGACGCAAGGGCAAGCGGTCGTCAGGGATCCATGACCCTGCTCAGGCCCGGGCCCTGGACGCGAGACCCCGTCGCCCGTACTGGACAGACCGGGGCCCGGTGTGCTTACGAACGCCCTCCAGAGGGCGGGCTTTCAGGAAATATTCAGTCGGGAGCGGGGAGGCGCGGGAAACCTGCGGCCGCTGGCCGCCCCCACCGGGCAACCGACTGGCGCGGGTACACCCACAGCGAACGATCAGCTGTCGTGATCAATACATAACGATTGATTCACGCTTTTCCCGGGCCCCTTGCCGCCGGAACCGCGCCCCGGTTCAATCCTGAGCCAGGAAGCCGAGGGCACTGCGGACCCGCTGCAGGGTCGCGGCGGCCACGGCCGAAGCCCGCTCCCGCCCGTCCCTGAGCACCGCCTCGAGGTGGCCAGGGTCGCTGCGCAGCTCGGCGTAGCGCTGCTGCAGGGGCCGCAGGGCCCCCACCGCGGCGTCGGCCAGCAGGGGTTTGAAGGCCCCCCAGCCCATAGCGGCGCAGTCCGCCGCTGCCCGCTCGCGGCCCACCCCGGAGAGCAGGGCGTAGAGGCCAAGGAGGTTGTCGGCCTCCGGCCGCTCCGGGTTGCCGAACTCCAGGCCCATGACCGGGTCGGTCTTGGCCCGCTTGATCTTGCGGGTGATGAGCTCGGGCGGGTCCAGCAGGGTGATGCGGGAGCCCTCGTTGGGGTCGCTCTTGCTCATCTTGGTGCTGCCGTCGGTGAGGCTCATCACCCGGGCCCCCTCCTTCAGGATCAGGGGCTCGGGCACCTTGAGGACGGGGTGCTCCGGATCCGGCGCGTAGCGGGCGTTGATGCGCTGCTGGGCGATGTCGCGGGCCAGCTCAAGGTGCTGCTTCTGGTCTTCCCCCACCGGCACCCGATCGGCGTCATAGAGAAGGATGTCCGCGGCCATCAGGACCGGGTAATCCAGCAGCCCGGCGGAGACGTTGTCGCCCTGCTTGAGCGCCTTCTCCTTGAACTGGATCATGCGCTCCAGCCAGTTGAGCGGCGTGACGCAGTTGAGCAGCCAGCAGAGCTCGCTGTGCTCGCTGACGTGGCTCTGCACGAACACCGTCGAGCGCTGCGGGTCGATGCCGCAGGCCAGGTAGAGGGCCGCCGTGGAGAGGGTGTCCTCCGCGAGGCGCTTCGGATCGTGGGGCACGGTGATCGCGTGCAGGTCGACCACGCAGAAGAAGGTCTCGTGGCTGTGCTGCAGGTCGACCCAGTTGCGGATCGCCCCCAGCCAGTTGCCCAGGTGCAGGGCCCCGGTGGGCTGCACGCCGGACAGCACCCGGGGCCGCGCCGTCCTGGCGCCGGTGTCGCTCACGCTTCCGGAGTGGCGTCGCCCTCGGTGTCGGCGGAGGCCATCGCCCCCTCGGCCGCCGCCACGGCTTCGGTGGCTTCGGCTTCGGACTCGGCCTCCGGAGCTTCCGCCGGGGCTTCGGCTTCGATCACCGCCACCGGAGCCGCGGGTCGGCTGGGCCGGGCGAAGGGGTCGATCCGGGGGCCACCGCCGCCACGGCCCACCTGGCGGGGCTGGCCATCGCCACCGCCCCGGCGGGGCTCACCCCCCCGGGGAGCGGGGGCGCGGGAGCCCGCCTGGGCCCGGTGCTCGGCCACCAAGGCCTCGAGCTGACCCTTCTCCAGCTGGTCGGCGAGGGTGCGCAGGGAAAAACCCAGCACCGCGACGGTGGAGCGCAGGCCGAAGGCCTCCTGCAGGGCACGGGCGGCCTGCATCTCGTTGTCGCTGAGGCGGATGCGGAAGCCGCCCGGCTCCCGGTTCGGCCCCGAACGGCCGCCCCGCTCGGGGGCCTCCCCGCGGCCGGAGCCCACGGGAATAGGGGTGTTGGTGTCGTCCGCCATGGCCGCAGCCCGCAATCAGGGGCAAGTGTCGCGCATCGAGGTCCGGCCGGCGGCGACGTCAGGACCCAGCCACAGCAGCCGGTGCCTGCCCCGACGGACGCTGCCGTCGCTCCGGGCCAGCACCAGCAGCGGCACGGGTCGGGGGCCGCCGGCGGCGAAGCGCAGCCGGTACTGCTGAAGGAGGTCGAGGTAGGTCTCGAGCGTCCAGCCCTGGGTGCCCCGCTCCTGGGCGGCCCAGAACTTCCGCAGCGCCTCCCGGCAGGCGTCGGCCCCGAAGTCCTCCCAGCAGAGCCGCTCGGCCTCCCAGGCCGGACGACCGGCGGCCACCAGCTCCCGGTAACGCCGCAGCTCGGGAGCCTCCTGGCTGCAGTCCGGCGGCAGGCGGCTGGCGAGGTGTTCCACCGCAACCCGGCTCAGGCGCAGCCAGCAGCGCTCCAGCAGCAGCACCGGCAGGCCGCCGTGCCAGTGGTCGCTGCCCGCCAGCTCATCCAGGGCTCGACGCAGCTCCTCGCGGTGGGGCTCCAGCAGGAACAGGTCGTCCAGCGTTGCAGCCGGGCCGGACGTCACAGCCTTGCCGTCACGGGCATCGGAAGACGGCACGGAGGGGAACCGGACGACAGGTTGAATCATGCTGCGTCGGGCCAGGTTCTGCAGGGGCGGTGTCTTAACGGAGGTGGACGCGGGGGTGTGAGCCCCGTCACTTCTGAGCTAGAGAGGCATCGCCGCCGGTACCCACCCGTGACGCCCCCGGACCCCCTGCGCCCCGCCGCCCTGGCCTCCCTCCTGCCCGCCGGCTGGGGCAGGCAGGCCCTGCTGCTCGCCGGGGGGGTGATCGGGGGCGAACTGCTGCTGCGGGCGCTGCCCGGCGAAGGACTGGGGCTGGTGGGGATCGCCGGCGTGGCGGCGGGCTGGTGGTGGCTGGGCCGACGGCCCGCCCGCCTGGCGCCGCCCCGGTTGCCCGCCAGCTTCGACGCCTGGGTGCGGCGTTGTGAGGACCTGCTGCTCCAGTTCGAGCATCTGGAAGGGGAGTCGGTCGAGGGGGAGCCTGGCCAGGGACAGCCACAGCGCCGCGCCGGCCTGGCCGCCCTGCGGGACGAGGGGGCTCGGCCCGGTCTCCAGCTCGCCCTGGTGGGCTCCGTCGCCCCCGACGCCTCCTGGGCCGGCCCGCTCCAGCAGGCCCTGCGCGGCCGGCTGGCCCTGAGTCTGCGCTGGGGCGAGGCCCTGCCGGCGGTGAGCCGGGAGCGCCAGTGGCCGGAAGGGTTCGCCGCCGCCGACGTGGTGCTGTTCCACCTGGTGACCCCCCTGCGGGCCGCCGATCTGCGCTGGCTCGAGGCGGTGCCCCCAAGCCAGCCCCTCTGGCTGCTGGTGCAACCGGAGGCTCCCTGCGATCCGGCCGACCTGGCGACCGAACTGGCGTCCCAGTGGCCCGGCGCCGCCGCCGACCGGCTGCTGCCCTGGGACGGCCGCCCCGAAGCCCTGACCGCCAGCCTGCAGCCCCTGGCCCGCTGGCTGGTGGCCGAGGGGGCGTCCCTGCGCCGGGCCACACCGCTGCGGCGCATCGAGGCCCTGCACCAGCACTGGCAGGCCGACCTGGAACGGCTGCGGCGGCAACGGCTGGTCCAGCTGCAGCAACGCACCCAGTGGATCGTGGCGGCCGGGGTGTTCGCCGCCCCCCTGCCCTCCCTCGATCTGGTGGTGCTGGCGGCGGCCAACGGCCTGATGCTGCAGGAGATGGCCCGGCTCTGGGGCTGCCCCTGGAGCGCCGAGCAGCTCAAGGCCGCCGCCGTGGAACTGGGCAAGGCCTCCCTGTTGCTGGGGGTGGTGGAGTGGAGCAGCCAGGCCCTGGCCGCCGCCGTGCGCCTCCACGGCGCCACCTGGCTGGTGGGCGGCGCGCTTCAGGCCCTGAGCGCGGCCTACCTGACCCGGGTGGTGAGCCATGCGATGGCCGATGTGCTGGCCCTCTCCGCCGGCGTCGAGGCCCCTGACCTCGAGCGGATCAAGCGGGAGGCCCCGCTGCTGGTGGCGCGGGCGGCCGAGGCGGAGAAGCTCGACTGGTCCGGCTTTCTGCAGCAGGGCCGAACCTGGATCAGCCAGCAGCTGTCCGCACCAGCCCAGCCATCCCTGGCCGCGCCCTCCCTGCCGCCGGCTGTGTGACGTTGTTTTCATGAAGTCTCTTCATGGATATTCATTGCGTACCGGACCGATTGTCTGAAGGATCGTTGCGCTCCGGAGCCGGTTCCTGCGGGGTTACTTAATATGAATGGACCTCCCTTGTGGAGGTATCACTGCGTCTTCCTATCGTCTTACTTCCATGACCACTGCCATTCGCAGCGGCCGCTCGGAAAGCTGGGAAAGCTTCTGCGCCTGGGTCACCTCCACCAACAACCGTCTCTACGTCGGTTGGTTCGGTGTGCTGATGATCCCCACCCTGCTGGCCGCCACCATCTGCTTCATCGTCGCCTTCATCGCGGCGCCCCCCGTCGACATCGACGGCATCCGTGAGCCCGTCGCCGGCTCCCTGATGTACGGCAACAACATCATCTCCGGCGCCGTTGTTCCTTCCAGCAACGCCATCGGCCTGCACTTCTACCCCATCTGGGAAGCCGCCAGCCTCGACGAGTGGCTGTACAACGGTGGGCCTTACCAGCTGGTGGTCTTCCACTTCCTGATCGGCGTCTTCGCCTACATGGGCCGCGAGTGGGAACTCTCCTACCGCCTCGGCATGCGCCCCTGGATCTGCGTCGCCTACTCCGCCCCCGTGGCGGCCGCCAGCGCTGTGTTCCTGATCTACCCCTTCGGTCAGGGCTCCTTCTCCGACGGCATGCCCCTCGGCATCAGCGGCACCTTCAACTACATGCTGGTGTTCCAGGCTGAGCACAACATTCTGATGCACCCCTTCCACATGCTGGGTGTGGCCGGCGTGTTCGGTGGCTCCCTGTTCTCCGCCATGCACGGCTCCCTGGTGACCTCCTCCCTGGTGCGTGAGACCACCGAGAGCGAGTCCCAGAACTACGGCTACAAGTTCGGCCAAGAGGAAGAGACCTACAACATCGTGGCTGCCCACGGTTACTTCGGTCGCCTGATCTTCCAATACGCCTCGTTCAACAACAGCCGCAGCCTCCACTTCTTCCTGGCGGCCTGGCCCGTGATCGGCATCTGGTTCACCGCCCTGGGCGTGAGCACGATGGCCTTCAACCTGAACGGCTTCAACTTCAACCAGTCCATCCTTGATGGCCAGGGCCGGGTGATCAACACCTGGGCCGACGTGCTCAACCGTGCCGGCCTCGGCATGGAAGTGATGCACGAGCGCAATGCTCACAACTTCCCCCTCGACCTGGCGGCTGCCAGTGCCACCCCTGTGGCCCTGACCGCCCCGGCGATCGGCTGATCCAACCTCTCCAGAGCTCTGGAACCTTCCAACCCCCTGCGCGAGCAGGGGGTTTTTTTCATGGTGACGCGGTCCGGCTGGGCCTGGCTGGGGCTGGCTGTGGTTCGCCTCGCCGTGCCAGCATGGGCCGGCGGCACACCGCTGTCGGCGGTTCCCCTCCAGCCCCAGCCTTCGCCCCATGACCGCTGACGCTGGCCCCGATCCCCTGCCCTCCTGGCGGGAGGGCCGCGTCAAGCGGCGCCTGCTCGCGTTCGTTGCGGCGGTCAGCACCCCCGGGGCCCCCGGCTGGGTGGCGCCCCAGGAGCGGATCGCGGTGTTCGACAACGACGGCACGCTCTGGTCGGAGCAGCCGATGTACGTGCAGCTGGCCTTCGCCCTCCAGCGGGTCCGGAGCCTGGTGGCGGAGCGGGCCGAGCTGGCAGGCCATCCCCTGGTGGCGGCGGCCCTGGCCGACGACATCGAGGTGCTCTTGGGCCACGGCCTGGAGGGGTTGCTGGAGCTGGCGGCGATCACCCATGCCGGCATGACCGACGCGGCCTTCAGCGACCTGGCCCGCGCCTGGCTGCGGGAGGCCCGCCATCCCCGGCTTGGGGTGCCCTACACCGGGCTCGCCTACCAGCCGATGCTGGAGGTGCTGGCGCTCCTGCGGGCCAGGGGATTCCGCAGCTGGATCGTGACCGGTGGCGGTGTCGAGTTCGTGCGGGTGTTCGCCGAGGAGACCTACGGCATCCCTCCGGAGCGGGTGATCGGCTCGACACTGCAGCTGCGCTACGGCGAGGAGAACGGCCAGCCGACTGTCTGGCGCGAAGCCATGGTCGATTCCATCAACGACGGCGAGGCCAAGCCGCTGGGGATCGCCCGGGCCATCGGCCGGCGCCCGATCGCGGCCTTCGGCAACTCCGACGGCGACCTGGCGATGCTGCGCTGGACCACCGCCGGCCCCGGCCAGCGGCTGGGGCTGCTGCTGCACCACGATGACGGCGAGCGGGAGGTGGCCTACGACCGTGCCTCCCCCTTCGGCCGCCTGGATCAGGGCCTGGAGCTGGCCCGCCACCACGACTGGAGCCTGGTCAGCCTGCGGCGCGACTGGGACCGGATCTTCCCCTCTCCCCCGACTCAGGACTGACCCCGATGCGCAGGCCCTCCTCCGACTCCACCTGGTACGCACGCCAGAAGCGGCGGCGTGAATCGCCGTTCTTCCGGCTGCTGGACCGCTCCTTCGGTTTCCGGGTGCTGGTGGCCGCCGCGCTGTCCTTCGCGTTGCTGGCCGTGGTCAACCGTTTCGAGAACTGCCATGCCAAGGCCGGTCAGGCCGATTGCCTGACCAGCAATGTCCTGGAGATCATCAGCGTCGGCACCGTCGAATCGTTCAGCATCGTCACGGCGGCGATTCTCTATCTGCTCGAAGCCGGACAGCGCAAGGAGAAGAAGCACCAGGAGATGTCCGAGTTGCTGCTGGCCCAGCGTCAGGTCGGGGCCTCCAACAGCCTGGGCCGCCTTCGGGCCCTGGAGATGCTCTCCGCCGATGGCCTCTGGCAGGACGGCTTCGATCTGGGGGGCGTGGATCTCGAAGGTCTGAGAATCCCGTTCAGCCGTTGGCGCGGTGCCAACTTCTCCGGCACGGTGCTGCGCAACGCCGATTGCCATGGTGCTGATCTGGCCGAGGCGGATTTCAGCCGTGCCGATCTGAGCGGGGCGAATTTCCGAGACGCCGACCTGAGCGGTGCCAACTTCACCGGGGCCGATCTGAGCCGGACCGACCTGCGGGGCGCCAGGGTGGATGGGGCGGAGTTTCGGGGCGCCCAGCTCAGCCGCACGCTCACGGATGGGCCGTTACCGGGTCAGGAGGCTGGACCAGCCGCCGCAGAGGGCTGATCGAGCTCAGGCGACCAGCCTGGTGAGGGCCTCCTGGGGGAGCGAGGCATTGAGGAAAGACAGGCCCACGTAGGTGTTGAAGCCGGTGTTTCGCACCCAGCGCACCTTGGAGCGGAGGGTCACCTTCGAGCCGGCGTCGTGGATGCGGGCTTCGAAGATGACGGTGTCGTCCTCCTGGACGTCCAGACTCCCCTGACGCAGGACGCAGGCTCCCTGTTCGCTGACATCGCGGAGATTGACGAACACCGATTGCTTCGTGGCCAGGGTGAGGCTCACCGAAACGCCGACAGGGACGTGGTGCCGTGTGCTGGCACGCTTCTCTTCGGGATGCAGATCCTGTGACATGAAACGGGCACGGCACGCCCCTGCCATGAAGCGCGAACAGGGGTAGTGCCAATTCTAGGTCCGGTTGTTGTCTGCGTCACCACCCCTTTCGCCCTGGTTGTGCTGCTTTCCGGTGGAGGCGCCAAGGCATCGGCTAGAATGAAAGCTCCGGCAGAAGCCGGCGAACCTGTTGTTCGCCTTCGCCGGAGCCAGCACCGAGCCGCCCCGCGCTTCCTGGGGTCGGTCCACCAGGTCCAACGTCGGTCCATCAGGTCCAACAACCACTGCCGTGTGCGATTCCCCGCGGGGGATCGGCAGTCTCCCGGTGCGAGATCCATATCCCCCTGTCCACATTTCCAATGAACACCCTCTCCAGGCGGCCCTCCGCCGCGACCCGCCCTATCCCCAGCCCCGCCGCCTCCGGCCGCGGTCCCCATGCCTACCCCTGCTGCCCCCTGGCGGCCAGGCCGCACCGCCACGACCCCGCCCAGCACCCCCTCACCTGGGAGGACCTGCTCGGCCGCCGCTGACTCAGGGCGGCGTTCAATCGTCGTCGTCGTCACGGCCGCGCCGCTTCTCCAGCACGTAGACGCGGCCGTCGGGCGTCACCAGCGGTTTCACGTCCTCACGGGAGGCGCGCCAGCGATCGCGTGCCTCCACGGCGCGTCGGGCCTGCCGAGCCGCCTGCCGGGTCTGCCTGGCCTGGGCCGCCCTCACCCGCGGCGCGTAGGTGTTGCGGTACCAGTCGTCCTGGACGAACAACACCGGCACGCTGCAGGCCTGGTAAAGCCCGCAGTAGCGGCGCCAGTCGCGGGCCTGCTGGGGAGGCACCCGCAGATAGATGGGCTCGATCGCGGACGGGCCCCAGCGGTTGCTGTCCCGCGACGGCCAGGCGATCACCGGGCCGTAGCCGAGGACCGGCGGTGGGGCCTGGTTGCCGATGGTGATCCGGCCGTAGTAACCGGACTGCCCCAGGGGCACGGTCAGGGAGGTCTGGGCCTGGACCGGGGCGTAGACGATCCCCGCGCCGCAGACCACCACCAGGGCGGCGTGGAGCAGGCGGGAGGAACGGCTGATCATGGCGGAAGCTCCGTGGCCCCACCAGACAAACGCCCCCGTATGACTCAGCCCTGACCGGGGCTGGGGCCATCTGTGACCGGACGTGACCGCTCCGAGCCGGTGGCGTGGATCCGGGCGAGCCCATCGGCGGCCCGCACCACCAGGGTGTGGCGCTCCACCAGGGCCGCCAGGTCGTCGTAGCCCCCGCCGATCACGGTGGCCACCGGCAGGCCGCGCCGCAGGGCGGCATCGATCACCAGCCGGTCCCGCCGGTGCAGGCCGTCGTCGCTCAGCTCCAGCCGGCCGAGGCGGTCGTCCCGGTGGGGATCGACCCCGGCGTTGTAGAGCACCAGATCCGGACGCACATGGTCGAGCAGATCCGGCAGGGTCCGCTCCAGGGTCCGCAGGTAGGCCCCATCCCCGACGCCGTCCTCCAGGGCCAGGTCAAGGTCGCCTGTCTGCTTGTGCAGGGGGAAGTTGCTGGCCGCGTGCATCGAGAAGGTGAACACCCGGGGGTCGCCTGAGAAGATCGCCGCCGTGCCGTCGCCCTGGTGCACGTCCAGATCCACCACCAGCACCTGCCGCACCAGGCCCTCGTCCAGCAGCACCCGGGCCGCCACGGCGCAGTCGTTGAAGATGCAGAAGCCGCTGCCGTGCAGGGGGAAGGCGTGGTGGGTGCCGCCCGCCAGGTGGCAAGCGAGGCCGTGGCGCAGGGCCAGCCGGGCCGTCAGCACGGTGCCCCCCACCGCCAGCCAGCTGCGGCGCACCAGGGGCTTTGACACGGGCAGGCCGATGCGGCGCACCTCCTGGGGGGTCAGCAGCCCCCGGGAGAAGGCCTCGTGGTAGCTGCGGCCGTGCACCTGCTCCAGCCAGCGGCGCGGTGCCGGCAGCGGCTGGTGGATCTGCTCCGGGCGGGCCAGCTCCAGTTGCTCCAGCCGCTCCTTCAGCAGCCGGAACTTCTGCATCGGGAAGCGATGGCCGCTGGGCAGGGGGACCGCGTAGGCCGGGTGATAAACCAGCGGGGGCCCCATCAGTCCGGCGACAGCGGCTCCAGCAGACCGTAGGGGCTGTAGCGGCGCTCGATCTCGCGGCCGTCGGGGCCGAGCCGGTGGAACAGTCCCTCCCAGCCGCCGCCGTTCGCCTCCAGCAACCTCTGGCGGGGCGGGGCGCTCAAGGGCATGGCCGACGGGGCAGCGGCATTCAGCATGGCGACAACAGCCCCGCCGGCGCGGGCTGCGCTGTGGGGTCAGCGCTCAGCCGAGGGTCAGCGCTCAGCCGCTGGCCAGGGGGCGGGGCTGGGCCTGGCGCGGCTGCGCCGGCAGCCGGGTGCTCACCAGCCAGGCGAGCCCCACCAGCAGGGCCGAGCTCCACAGGCAGGCCTGCAGGCCCCCCACCAGGAACAGGGCACCGGAGAGCACCGTGCCGAGCAGGCGGCCGCCGGCGTTGGCCATGTAATAGAAGCCCAGATTGAGGCTCACCGATTCGGCATCGGTGTAGGACAGGATCATGTAGCTGTGGATCGAGGAATTCATGGCGAACACCACCCCGAAGGCCGCCAGTCCCACCACCACGGCCACACTGGGATTTCCCACCTCGCGCCAGAGGGCGATGGCGATCAGGGCCGGAATGGCGGTGAGCAGTCCGCTCCAGAAGGTCACGGCGGAGACGCCCGGCGGCGCGGTCTGGCCCCACCGGCGCCGCAGGGCCGGGGCCGACCCCTGCATGAGGCCGTAGCCGATCACCCACAGACCCATGAAGCCGCCCACCTCCCAGTAGCGCCAGCCGAGCGTGGTCTGCAGGAACACCGGCAGGGCCACCACGAACCAGACATCCCTGGCGCCGAAGAGAAAGAACCGGGCCAGGGAGATGCGATTGATGCCGGGGGACTTGGAGAACAGGGCGGTGAAGGCGGGCTTCTGTTTCATGCGGCCGATCTCCCCGGGCAGCACCAGGGTGAACAGGAAGGCCAGGAACAGGCCGGCCGCCATGGCGCCGACGGCGGCGTTGAAGCCGATCGTGGCCAGCAGCAGGCCGCCGAGGAAGAAGCCCACCCCCTTGAGGGCGTTCTTGGAGCCGGTGAGGAGCGCCACCCACTGGAACAGCTGGCTCTCGCCCCTGTCGTGGTCGTCGGGGGTTTCCGGAACCACCGACTTGATGGCGCTTTTGGCGCTCATCTTGTTGAGATCCTTGGCGATGCCGCTGAGGGCCTGGGCCACCATCACGTAGGCCACGCTCCACCATTTCGGCCAGCTGCCTGTGACGGGCACCAGCATCAGCAGGGCCGCCACCTGCATCAGGGTGCCGGTCCAGAGGGTGAGGCGCAGGCCGAAGCGGGCCCCCAGCCAGCCGCCGCAGAGGTTGGTGATGATGCCGAAGAACTCGTAGAAGAGAAACAGGAAGGCGATCTCCAGCGTGCTGTAGCCCAGCGAGCGGAAGTGGAACACCACCAGCATCCGCAGGGCGCCGTCGGTGAGGGTGAAGCACCAGTAGTTGGCCGTGACGATGGCGTACTGCTGCAGGGCCGTGAGCGGCCGGCCGGAGAGGGTCGGAAGCATCGGCCCCTCACTCCGCCCGGGCGGCGTCCAGGGCCACCACACGGCAGGCCAGATCCGCCATCCGGCAGCTGTAGCCCCACTCGTTGTCGTACCAGGCGTACACCTTCAGCTGGGTGCCGTTGATCACCATCGTCGAGAGGGCATCGACGATCGAACTGCGGCTGTCGTTGACGTAGTCGACCGACACCAGGGGCCGCTCCTCGTAGCCCAGGATGCCCAGCAGGGGACCCGCCGCCGCCGCCGCTGCGAAGGCATCGTTCACCTCCTCCACCGTCACCGGCCGCTCCAGCTCGAACACCGCATCGGTGAGCGAGGCATTGAGCAGGGGCACCCGCACGGCGTGGCCGTTGAGCTTGCCCTGCAGCTCGGGGAAGATCAAGCCGATGGCCTTGGCGGAGCCGGTGGTGGTGGGGATCAGGCTCTGGCTGCAGGAGCGGGCCCGGCGCGGATCGCTCTTGAAGCTGTCGATCACCACCTGGGTGTTGGTGATGTTGTGCAGGGTGGTGATCGAGCCATGGCGGATGCCGAAGCTCCCGTGCACCACCTTCACCACCGGCGCCAGGCAGTTGGTGGTGCAGGAGGCGGCGGTGAGGATCCGGTGCCGGTCCGGCACGTAGGTGCCGTGGTTGATGCCGAAGACGATGTTGGGGATCTCCACCCCGTCCAGCTCGCCCTTCACGGGGCAGGCCACGATCACCCGCTTCACGCCGACCTGGTGCAGGTAGGGGGCGAGGGTTTCGGGGGTCTTGACCTTGCCGCTGCACTCGAGCACCAGCTCCACCCCCGCCGCCTGCCAGGGCACCAGGGCCGGATCGCTCCCCCGCGACCAGCCCACCCGGCTCCCCTCGACAGTGAACCCCCCGCCGTCGGCCTCGGCCGCCACCGCCCGGTTCCAGCGGCCGTGCACCGAGTCGAATTCGAGCAGATGGGCGGCGGCGGCGGCGTCCCCGGCGCTGTCATTAACGTGAACCAGCTCCAGGCCCGGCCGCCCCCAGAGGGCCCGGAACACCAGGCGACCGATCCGCCCGAACCCGTTGATGCCGATCCTCACAGCCCTTGCCCCGACTGGCTCCACCCTCGCATCAACCAAAATTGATTGATTTATGGCCGGGTTAAGGACCATCGCTTCTCCGCCGATCGCCGACGCTTCGGCGCCCCTGGAGGCCGAGGAGGCGCGCCTGCTGCTGCGGGCCCTGGCCGATCCGATCCGCCTGCAGGTGATCGAGGCCCTGGGCAGCGGCGAGCGCTGCGTCTGCGACCTCACCACTGACCTGGGCCTGGCCCAGTCGAAGCTGTCGTTCCACCTCAAAGTGCTGAAGGAGACAGGCCTGCTGGCCGACCGCCAGAGCGGCCGCTGGGTGTACTACCGCCTGCAGCCGGAAGCCCTGGAGCGCCTGCGGGCCTGGCTCGCCGCCCTGGCGGCCAGCTGCACCGCCCCGGCCGAACCCTGCAGCTGAGGGGCCGAACGGCGTCATGCTGGAGCGCAGCACCGGTTCTCCCCATGCTGCGCTTCCTGCTCAACGTCCTCTGGTTCGTGCTCGGGGGCTTCGTGATGGGCCTGGGCTGGTGGCTGGCCGGCCTGGTGGCCGCGATCACGATCGTGGGGATCCCCTGGGCCAGGGCCTGCTTCGTGATCGGCAACTTCTCCTTCTGGCCGTTCGGCTACGAGGCCGTCAGCCGCCGGGAGCTCACCGGCCGCATGGATTTCGGCACCGGGCCCCTGGGCCTGATCGGCAACGTGATCTGGTTCCTGCTGGCCGGCTGGTGGCTGGCGATCGGCCACCTCAGCGCCGCGGTGGCCTGCTTCGTGACGATCGTGGGCATCCCCTTCGGCATCCAGCACATCAAGCTGGCCCTGATCGCCCTGGCGCCGATCGGCATGCAGGTGGTGCCGGTGCGGCGCTAGTCCAGCGCTGGAGCCAGGCCCAGGGCGGCGGCGGCCTGCCGCATCCGCCCGTCGAAGCTGGCCAGGTGGGAGCAGCGGCTGTGCAGGGCCATCGCCAGGTGCAGGGCATCACCGGCCCGCAGTCCGAGTGAGGGATCCTGCAGCAGCTCAGCGGCCTGGCGGAATCGGTCCCGGTCGAGGGAGCGCAGTTCCACCCCGCCCTGCAGCAGTCGTTCGAAATGCTCGCCGGCGGCCCTGCGGGCTTCCGGGCCGAGCCCGTGGTGGCGCTGCTTGAGGCCGAGGGCGCTGTGGGTTTCGGTGATCAGCCAGTCGCTGCTGATCAGGGGGTCGCGGCACCGCTCCAGCCATTCCAGCGCCCCTGGGCTAGAGGCTTCCGGAGTCAGCAGGGCGACCACGACGCTGGTGTCCAGGTAGATCACGGCGGGCACGGCCTCACCAGCGTTCCTGGTCCCGGCAGGCATCGATCACCGAAGGGGTGGTCGGCATGGTGGCCTGCAGCTGGCGCAGGTCGGCGGCCAGCGCGCGGCGGTCCAGCCGTTGCAGGGGCTCCAGGCTGAGTCGGCCGTCGGCTCCGACGACGATCTCGATCGGGTCACCTTCCCGCAGGCCAGCCTGACGCAGGCACTCGGCCGGGATCCGGACAGCCAGGCTGTTGCCCCAGCGGCGGATCGCCTGCTGGACGCGCCGGCCAGGTTCCTCGGCTCGTTGACTGGGCTGGGATGGTGCCAAGACGTCCAGCACGGCCGGTGCCGGCGGGATGTAGATACACGATTCTACATGGGTTGGCCGGGCTTCGGCGCGTAAATCCCCGACCGTTTCCACCAACGCCCCCTGATGGATTCGAACCATCGACCGGCTGCTTAGAAGGCAGCTGCTCTATCCAGCTGAGCTAAGGGAGCACGGTGCGCATTGTGCCAGCGTTCGGCGGCCAGGCCACTCCGGTAGCCCCCCCTACAGTGGACGACCGCGCTTGAACCGTTCCATGGCCGCCACCCGGCTCAGCGACAGCCAGAAAACCGAGCTGGTTGGGCGATTCCGGGAGGGTTCCAGCAGCCAGCAGCTGGCGGACAGCTACGGCTGCAGCGCCAACACGGTCATCCGGGTTGTTCGCACGGAGCTCGGCGACGAGGAGTACGAGCGCCTCAAGGCGGAGCGCTCCCGCCGGCGCAGCCGGACAGCCACAGGCGATACCGACCCGGCCGCCGCCCCAGAAGCCCTGCAGACGGCCCTCGCCATCAGCGCGCCCGAGCCCGCCCCCGAGACGCCCACCGCCGCCCGCAGGACCCTCCCCGCCCCGCCCCGTCGCCTGACGGTGGCGGCACCGGCGCGTGCCGAGGCGGTGGCGGAGGACGGCCCCGCCGTGCTGGCGATCGAGGATGCCGACGATTTCGGTGCCGACGACGACGACCTGCTCACCAGCGACGACGGCGACGACGAGGGTTCCGACGACGGCACCGACGGGGCGATCAAACCGTTCCAGCCGATCCCCGTCGTGCTGCTCGACGACGGCGCCCCGGCGGGGGCCGACGGGCGGCTCCAGCCCCTGGCCAGCGCCGCCCTGCCCTCCAGCGCCTACATGCTGGTCGACAAGACCGTGGAACTGCAGGCCCGGCCCTTGAGCGAGTTCCCGGAGCTGGGCCGGCTGCCGGACGCCGAGCTGGAGCGCCAGGCGCTGGTGGTGTTCCTCAACCCCCGCCAGGCCAAGCGCCAGTGCGGCCGCACCCAGCGGGTGATCAAGCTGCCCGACCTCAAAGTCTTCGAGCTCACCGCCCCCTACCTGCTGGCCCAGGGCATCAGCCGGGTGGTGATCGAGGGTTCCCTCTACGCCCTTCCCGGCAGCTGAGGCCTCAGCCCTCGTCGCCCGGGGGGCTGCCGGGCAGCAGCAGGGCGGCGCTGGCACCGCCGCTGATCACCCCCAGCACCAGGGCCACCCCCACGATGAAGCCGGCCGGCAACGGCGCGCTGCGGGCAAAGCCGAAGCGCAGCTGGGGCCGCACCTCCAGGTTCTGGGCCCCGAGGCAGAGCAGGGTCAGCAGCAGGGTGCCGCCCAGCAGGCTGCCGCACAGAAGGCGCAGGCGCAGAAGCATCGGGGCGTCGCAGGACCAGCTGCCTCAGTCTGACGGCTCGCGGTGCAGCAGGGCATAGAGGTTCCGGCGGCTGTGGCCGCTGCGCTCGGCCAGGGTGCGGGCGGCCTCCCGGTTGCTGAGGCCGCCCGCCACCAGCTCCTCAAGGGCGCGGCGCAGGTCGGCCTCGTCCCAGACGGGGGCCGCCGCTGGCGGGGCACCGCCCAGCACCAGGGTGCACTCCCCCTGGGGTGGGGTGCGGCGGAAGTGCTCCAGGGCCGCCGCCACACTGGGGCCCACCTGTTCCTCATGGCGCTTGGTGAGCTCCCGCGCCACCTGCAGGGGCCGGTCGCCGAGCACCGCCAGCAGGTCCTCGAGCAGGGCCAGCAGCCGGTGGGGGGCCTCGAACAGCACCATGGTGCGCTCCTCGCCGGCCAGGGCCTCCAGCCGCTGGCGCCGGGGGCCACCCTTCGGCGGCAGGAAGCCCTCGAAGCAGAAGCGCCCCGTGGGCAGGCCGCTGCTCACCAGGGCGGTGGTGACGGCGCTGGGGCCGGGAACACAGATCACCTGGCGGCCAGCGGCCCGGGCGGCGGCCGCCAGCTCCTGGCCGGGATCCGACACCCCCGGCAGGCCGGCATCACTGATCACGGCGATCGCTTCGCCCGCCTCCAGGGCCGCCAGCAGCTGGGGGATGCGGGCCGTCTGATTGTGCTGGTGGAAGCTCAGCAGGGGCGCCCGGATGCCGAGGTGGTGCAGCAGCAGGCCGCTGCGGCGGGTGTCCTCGCAGGCGACCCGGTCGGCCCCCGCCAGCACCCGTCGGGCCCGGGGGGAAAGGTCGTCGAGGTTGCCGATGGGGGTGCCCACCAGATAGAGAACGCCGGCGGCGGGTTCGTGCTCCTGCACCGATTCCTGCACAATGCCGTTTTCCGGTCTCCATGATGCCGTCTTCCTTCGCCCTGCCCGACGGCATCGGCCGTGAGCCCCTGCTGGCGGAACTGCGCCGGCTGGCCTGGGGGGCGGCCGACATCCTGCGGGCCTACGCCCGCGGCGACGTGCCCCCCTACGGCTTCCCGCCGGCCATGAGCGTCGACCACGGCGGCGAGGGGCCGGTCTCGGCGGCGGATCTGGCGGTCAACCGCTGGCTGCTCGACGGCCTGGCGGCGGCCTTTCCGACCGCCGGCTGGACCCTGCTGAGCGAGGAGACCGCCGCCGAGGTGCTGGTGCCGGGCCAGCCCCTGGACGCCGAATGGCTGTGGATCCTCGATCCCCTCGATGGCACCAAGGACTTCCTGCAGGGCACCGGCGAGTACGCCGTCCATCTGGCCCTGGTGCATGGCCAGCGGCCGGTGCTGGGGGTGGTGCTGCTGCCGGAGCCGGAGGAGCTCTGGTTCGGCCTGGTGGGGGCGGGCGGCGCCGGCACGGGCGGTGAGGCCTGGCGCGAGAACCGGGCCGGTGAGCGCACCCCCGCCACCCTCAGCGGCCGCGGCGAGGAGCTGGTGCTGGTGGCCAGCCGCAACCACCGCGACGATCGCCTGGAGCAGCTGCTGGCCGAGCTGCGGCCGGCCCGCAGCACGGCGATCGGCAGTGTCGGCGGCAAGGTGGCCACGATCCTGCGGGGGGAGGCCGACCTCTACATCTCCCTGTCGGGCCGCAGCGCCCCCAAGGACTGGGACATGGCCGCCCCGGAGGCGGTGCTGGTGGCCGCCGGCGGCGCCTTCAGCCATGCCGATGGCCGGCCCCTCACCTACAACAGCGGCGACGTGCGCCAGGCGGGTTGCCTGATCGCCAGCCACGGCCCGGCCCACGCCGATCTCTGCCGCCGGGCGGCGGCGGCGATGGCGGTGATCGATCCGGGTTTCGCCGTCTGAACGGCAACCAGCCGATTCAGCAGGCAAGCAGCTCTAGCCCGCAGGCCCTGGCGGCCTTGATGAGTGCGTTGTCGCGGCTGGCGAGGGGGAGACCTCTGCGCATCGCCAGCTCCAGATAGGCGGCGTCGTAACTGGTGAGACGGTGCTGGGCCGCCAGGCTCAGGACGTCATGCCAGACGACGGCACGGTTGGCGGGATCGATGGCAAGATCGAGCTGAACCATAAGGGTGAGGAACTGGCTCCGATCCGCTGCGCTGATCCGGCCGCGTCGTTCGGCCATCAGCAGCACGTTGGCCAGCTCCCAGAGAAACAGCGCCGGCACACAGAGTTCGGACGCCGGCAACCGCGCCAGGAGCGCCTCTGAGGCTTCGCTGCCCTCGTCCTCGAAACACCAGGCGCAGACCGCGGAAACGTCGGCGACGAAGCTCAGCACCGGCGGCCTTCGTCGCGCAACTCCTGAATCGAGAGGCCGTTGAGGCGACGGCCGGTGGCGAAGCTGCGCAGACGCTCGATGGCCGCGATGCGGCGCTCGCGGCCATGGGTGTTGACCGGAACCAGCCGTGCCAGGGGCTTGCCGTGACGGGTGATCAGGATCTCCTCGCCACCGGCCACCTCCTCCAGCAGGCTGGAGAGGTGGGTCTTGGCCTCGAAGGCCCCGACGGTCTTCATCGACAGGTTTCAACCAGTTGCCAACCAGTTTAGGGCTGAGGGCCCGGCTTGTCGCCAGGCCCCCGCAGCGATCAGACCGCCGCCGGCTCCTGCTGGGGCACGCCCCGCAGGGTGAGGTTGATGCGGCCGCGGTTGTCGATCTCCCGCACCCGCACCGTCACCTGGTCGCCGACGTTAACCACGTCCTCCACCTTCTCGACCCGGGCTTCGGAGAGCTGGGAGATGTGGATCATCCCCTCCTTGCCGGGAAGGATCTCCACGAAGGCACCGATCGGGATCACCCGGGTGACCGAGCCGTTGAACACCTCGCCCTCGCTGACGCGACGGGTGAGGCCCTCGATGATGCGCTGGGCCTCCTCGGCGGCGGCGCCGTCATGGCTGGCGATCGTGACGATGCCGCCGTCCTCGATGTCGATCTTGGTGTTGGTGCGCTCGGTGATGCCCTTGATGGTGCGGCCGCCGGGGCCGATCACCGTGCCGATCAGTTCCGGATCGATGCGGAAGCTGAGCAGGCGCGGGGCGTGGGGGGAGAGGGTGTCGCGGGGCTTGTCGATCGCCTCGAGCATCTTGCCGAGGATGTGCAGCCGAGCCGGACGGGCCTGGTTGATCGCGTCGGCGACGGTCTTGACCGCCAGGCCGGAGATCTTCATGTCCATCTGCAGGGCGGTGATGCCCTTCTCGGTGCCGGCCACCTTGAAGTCCATGTCGCCGAGGAAGTCCTCGATGCCCTGGATGTCGGTGAGGATGCGCACCTCCTCGCCCTCCTTGATCAGACCCATGGCCGCGCCGCTCACCGGAGCCGCCAGGGGCACGCCCGCATCCATCAGCGCCAGGGTGCTGCCGCAGACCGAGCCCATGGAGGTGGAGCCGTTGGAGCTGAGGCACTCCGAGACGACCCGCAGCACGTAGGGGAAGCTCTCCTTGGAGGGCAGCACGGGGATCAGGGCCCGCTCGGCGAGGGCGCCGTGGCCGATCTCGCGGCGACCGGGGGAGCGCATCGGCCGCGTCTCACCGACCGAATAGGGGGGGAAGTTGTAGTGGTGCAGGTAGGTCTTCTCGCTGATGGGGTTGAGGTCGTCCATCTCCTGGGCATCGCTCGGGGTGCCGAGGGTGGCGCAGGAGAGCACCTGGGTGAGTCCCCGCTGGAACAGGCCCGTCCCGTGCACACGCTTGGGCAGCACGCCGACGGCCGCCTGAATCGGGCGCACCTCGTCGAGGCTGCGGCCATCGACCCGCTTGCCCTCCACGATGATCTGCTGGCGCATCAGCTTCTTGGTGAGGCCCTTGTAGGTGGTGCCGAGCAGCTTGCCGTTGCTGCTCACGGCCACCTTGATCGGATCCTCGCCGCCGAGGGCGGCGATCTTCTCGCTCACCTCAGCCTTGATGGCATCGAGCTTCTCGTCCCGTTCGGCCTTGGTCTGGCTGAACTGCTTGAGCACCTCACCGATGCCCTTGGCGCATTCCTTCTCCAGGAAGGTGGGCAGGGCGGGGTCTTCGCTGCGCTCTTCGGGCAGCACCTGCTCGATGCCGAGCTCCTTGAGCAGGGCCAGCTGGGCCCGGATCAGTTCGCCGACGGCCTCGTAGCCGAAGTCAATGGCCTCGATCACGTCCTGTTCGGGCAGCTGGTTGGCGCCCGCTTCCACCATCACCACGCCGGAGGGGGTGCCGGCCACGACGAGGTCGAGCTCGCTGCGCTCGATCTCGCGGAAGCTGGGGTTGAGGACGAAGTCGTCACCCAGCAGGCCGACGCGCACGGCGGCCATGGGGCCCATGAAGGGAATCTTTGCCAGCAGGGTGGCCATCGAGGCGCCGGTGACGGCGAGCACGTCGGGGGGAACCCGCTCATCGAGGGACATGCAGGTGGCGACGATCTGCAGGTCGTCCCGCAGCCAGCCTGGGAACAGGGGCCGCATCGGCCGGTCGATCAGGCGGCAGGTGAGGATGGCCCGTTCGGGGGGCCGAGCCTCCCGTCGAAAGAAGCTGCCCGGGATGCGGCCGGCGGCGTAGAGACGCTCCTCGTAATCGCAGATCAGCGGCAGGAAATCGATGCCTTCCCGGCCTTTCGAGCGGGTGGCGGTGACCAGAATCGCTGTATCGCCGCATTCCACCATCACCGAGCCCCCGGCCTGGGGCGCAAATCGGCCGCTGGTCAGCCGGATCTCCCGACCATCGAAGGAGATCGACTGAGTGTGTCCTTGCACTGGGCGTTATGTCCGTTTTGTTGTCGCCGACCATTCTCGCATCCGCCGTTCCAGGCCATGAAGAAGGCGCCCTCGCGGGGCGCCTGATGCGACCGAAAGCCGTTGCGGCGGCTGGGCTGGAGCCCCCGGCTCACCAGCTGGACTTGACCACGCCGGGGAGCTCACCCTTGTGGGCGCGCTCGCGCAGCTGGTTGCGGCAGAGGCCGAAATCGCGGTAGTAGCCACGGGGCTTGCCGGTGGCCCAGCAGCGGTTGCGGATGCGGTTGGGGGCGCTGTTGCGGGGCAGCGACTGCAGCTTGCGGTGGATCTCCAGGCGCTCCATCGGATCGCCGGCCGCATCGAAGGCCTCCTTGAGGGCGGCACGGCGCGCTGCGAAGCGCTCCACGATCTTGCGGCGCTTCACGTCACGCGCGATCATCGACTTCTTCGCCATGCGGCCGGAGAGGGGAGAAACGTCAGCCTGACACCATACCGCGCGGCCTGACCGGGGCGAGTCAGGGGCCCGGGTGGCTGGGGCAGAGATCGGCCAGGCCGCAGCAGGCGCAACGGGGTTTGCGGGCCACGCAGACGGCCCGGCCATGGAAGATCAGCCGGATCGAGAGGGTCTCCCACTCCGGGCGCGGCACCAGCTTCATCAGATCCGGTTCGATCTTCTTCGGGTCGCTGTGGCGGGTGAGGCCCAGGCGGTTGGCCAGCCGCTTCACGTGGGTGTCGACGGTGACGCCGGCATTGATGCCGAAGGCATGGGCCAGCACCACGTTGGCGGTCTTGCGGGCCACCCCCGGCAGGGGCAGCAGCTCCTCCATCGACGCCGGCACGGCGCCCCCGTGGCGTTCCATCAGCAGGCGGGAGGCGGCCACGATGTGCTTCGCCTTGTTGCGGTAGAAGCCGGTCGACTGGACGTAGGGCTCCACCGCATCGCTCTCGACGGCGGCGGCGGCGGCGGCATCGGGGAAGCGCTCGAACAGGGCCGGAGTCACCTTGTTGACCCGCTCGTCGGTGCACTGGGCCGAGAGCATGGTGGCCACCAGCAGCTCCCAGGGGGTGCGCCAGTCGAGGGAGCAGGTGGCCTCGGGGTAGAGGACGCCGAGGCGCTCGAGGATCAGCGGCGCCCGGGTGCGGGGGCTGGGGAAGCGGGGCACCTCAGCGGCTGAGCAGCTGCTGGATGGCGGGCAGCTGGCTGGTGTCCTTGACGATCAGCACCAGGGAGAGGCCGACCAGGAAGACGAAGCCCGACTGCATGAAGGCCATCTGGTAGCGGTCGGAGAGGGGCCGTCCCCGCAGAGCTTCGAGAAGGAGCAGGGCGAACTGGCCGCCGTCCAGCAGGGGCAGGGGCAGGGCGTTGAGCACCGCCAGGTTGATCGAGATCAGGGCGGTGAACAGGAACAGGCTGCTGCCCCCCTGGCTGGCCAGGGAGGCCCCCATCTCGACGATCTTCACGGGACCCGACACCTGGGGTGCGGTTTCGCCGAAGTGGGTGAGCAGGGTGCCGAAGCCCTCCACGGTGCGGCGGGTGAGCACGATGAAGTCGTGGTTGGCCTGCAGGATCGGCTCCAGCGGGCTGGTGGGCGGGCGGAAGGACTCGGTGCCGTTGGGCTGCAGCTGGGCGCCGATGCGGCCGATGCCGCTGCTGTCGGTGGGGGTGAGGGGCAGCTGCAGGAGGGTGCCGTTGCGGTCGGCCTGCAGGCGCAGGGTGCGGCCGGGGGCGTCCTTGATGCGCTCCACCAGGGCCATCACCGCGTCCTGGCCGCCGGCGAGGGGGGTGCCGTCGACCGCCACGATGCGATCCCCCGGCTGGAGGCCGGAGCCGGCGGCCGCCTGGCCGGGCTGCACGGCGGCCACCACCACTCCGGGGGTGGTGCTGAAGCCGGAGGGGATGCCGAGCACCAGCCCCTGGGCCAGCAGCACGCTCCAGGCCAGCAACAGATTGGCGATCACGCCGGCGGCGATCACCAGGGCCCGCTGGGGCAGGGGCCGGTTGCCCATCAGGTCGGGATCGTCGGCGGCGATGCTGCTGTCGTTCTCGTCGTCGGGGAAGGCCACGAAACCGCCCAGGGGGATGGCGCGCAGGGCGAACAGCACGCCGCCCCGCTTCCGCTGGATCAGGGCGGGCCCGAAGCCGATCGAGAAGCCGCTGACCCGGATGCCCTGCCAGGTGGCGGCGAAGAAGTGGCCGGCCTCGTGGACCACGATCAGACCCGCCAGGATCGCCAGCGCCGTCAGTACACCCATTCCATTGCCTGGCTGCATGGGCTCCATTCTGCGGGAACCGCCGCGGCGGCGGGACGCTGGCGCGGGAGGCGGGGAGGGATAGCATGACCCCGTCGATGGGCGGGTCTGCCTGCATGGCCGAGCAACAGACCGGTGGGCAACCGACCGGCGAGCCACTGACCAGCGAGCCACTGACCGGCGAGCCACTGACCGGTGGAGAGGAGCACGAGGAGCAGGCCGCGGCTGAGCTCCAGGAGCTGCGCACCTCGCTGCGCCACGTCCTGCCCGGTGGTGTCTCGGCCAGCATCCGGCTGTCCACGGGTCGCACCATCTATGTGACGGTGGGCGATGTCAGCCGCACCGGCGCCTGCGTGGTGCGCCGGGGATCCCTGGAGGTGTTGGCCGACGAGGAGGTGCTGCTCGACATCAGTGATTACGAGCAGCACCAGAGCGTGTCCCTGCCGGCGCGGGTGCAGTGGGTGAACACCCGCAGCTACAACACCCTTGTGGGCCTGGCCTTCAGCGACGGCCCCCTGCTGCCCGGCACCATGCTCGACCAGTACTTCGACCAGACCCTGCAGACGCGGGACGGTTTCGAGGGCTGAAGGGCCGCCGGTGCCGGGCTGGCAAACGGGACCGTCCCCTGACAAGGTTGATTAACTTTTTAGGAAGGCCCAGTGGGCGAGATGAAGAGATCCGACCACAGCAGCCGTCCGGGGGAGCCGATCCAGCCAAGGCAGGAGGAGAAGCCGAAGCCCTTGCTAGGGTGTATTAAAATTCATCGCGAAAGCGAGATCTAAGCTATGAAGTCGCGCTGCTGAGTGCGGTATAGCCTGCCCACCGCAAGCTCATCTCAGCAAAGCCAGGCTGCTCCTCCACCTGCTCACGGCACGCTCGCGGAATGAGCAGCAGGCGGGTTCCACCTTCGTGCCCGGGATCTTGGTGATCCTGGCCCTGCTGGTCGGGACACTTGGCCTGGTGGCGATCGTCAGCGGATCGAATCTTGCGGCGCTCGGGAGCGGGGAAACCCACGATGCCTAGCAGGTGGCGGAAGCCGGAGCCGATCAGATGATTCAGGGCAATCAGCTTGGCAAAGGCCAGCCGACCAATCGAGTACCCCTTGCAGAGAACAAAGTGCAGGCGTTTTTGCAGCATGACAATGGCCGAAGCGTAACCACTACCTGAAAAACGATGCACCTACAGACGGGAATTGCCGATGCTGATCAATCGGTAACTTGGCTTGCCAGCAGACAGCCGTTTTTCAGGTGATCGTGAGACCGGAACCAGAGTAGAGGGTGAGGATGCGGTTCTGGGTGGTGGCTGTGCCTGGAACGCTCATGGTGATGTTGAGCCTGGCCCAGCTGCAGTCGGGTGAGACCGTGGTGGTGAAGGCCGAGATGTTGCTGGCAACTAGCTGATTATTTGTGACAGTTGTACTGTTAATGGTGCCATCGTTGTTAATCGCAGGTCCGTCACGCAAGAGGTCGGTGCCACTGCGATAAAAACGTACGACTTGGTAGCTGATGGTGTTGGTAGCTGGAAGGCTGATGGGCATCAGCAGCCTCACATCGTTGCCTGAGGCTGGGGTGCTGACACCGGTGGAGAGATTGCCGCAAGGGGAGACTGGCTCGGGGTTGCAGGGGGTATCCGGGGGAATGGCGGTGGTGCGGGGGTTGGTATCAGCGCGCAGAAGGCAGGCTTCCCTGAATTCTTCACGCAACAGATTGGAGAGCTTCCGGAAGCGCCGATCCAGTGTGGCGGTGGTGCTGATGGTGTCGGTGATGCGGATCTGGTGAACAGAGAGAACGGCGACCATACCTATGGTGATCACCGATATAACAGATACAATCAGAAGTTCAACGAGCGTGAAGCCGGAAGGCGCGGCATGGACGGGAGCCCGGGCTTGCGTCGGTCGGTCCATGATCAGTCCCATACATCACAGTTGTCTGCCACATTGCCACTGTTGGCGCGGATGCCCCCCACCATGGAGGCGAAATTGACTCTGACGCAGCGCACGGGAGCTCCATTGTTGGCCACGATTCTGATTGTGGCTTGGACCCCGCTGGCAACCACACCCGCACGGCGAGAAAACACTAGGGTTGTACTGCTAATTGGGGTGAAAGTGGTGGCGACGTTGTAATTGCCGATGGCGCCAGTGCCAGGCAACTGAAATCCTTGCGGGGAGCAGCGTGGGTCACCGGTGGTCACGGAGGCGATGGTGGTTCCTGGAACGAGGTTATTGCCTGTTGTGAAAGATACGGTGCAGGGCCCGACACTACCAGCCTGGGCCGATACAGCTTCAAGCCAACCCAGAAGGTCCTGGGTGGCGGCATAGGCCTGTTCATTGCGGTTGAAGGTTAGAGATACTGTCAGAGCAACCGCACCGAGGATGCCAATGACCGCAACAGTGACCAGAAGTTCTGTGATGGTGAAGGCTGAGGTGGTTGTCGATCGAAGCGGATTCGGTGGCATGGGTCAGATCGGATTAGGTGCAGAAGCTGGCCATTGCCGGACGAATGTAAACCTGACGGGCTACACGATTGTTGATGGTGTCGGTGAAGGTGACTCGCAGCACTTTGTTGGCCTGGATTTCGGTTGCTCGGGTCACACTGGAGGCGGCTAACTGTGCAGTTGAAACTAGGTTAACGGCGTTCCGGAAAGGAGTCATGAAGTTGTTGTTGTTGCCGCAGATCTGATCAACAGCGAGCGGTTCGGACGGGGTGGTCGTGTTCGGAAAGGGTAAGGTCGTGGTTGCTAGATCCATTGCTGGGTAATAGTAGCTGGAAGAGCGCCAGTCACGGGTGAGGCAGGGAGCATTTGGCGCTGCCGGCGGTGTAGTGGTACTGATGGTGGCCGGAATGTCCGTGCTGCAAACGCCAGAGCAACAGGTGTAGCGACGTGCCAGTACTTTGATTTCGCGGATGTTGTCATCGATAACTCGTTGCATCTCCACTAACTGACGGGTTGAGATAGTTCGTCTATTGGCGATTGTCACCAAGGTGGCGGAGCCCACGATCGTCAAGACCACAATCACGGACGCCACAAGGGTCTCCACGATGGTAAATCCGGCATTGGCCCGTCGGAATGACTGGCGATGAGTATGGATCATGGACGTTGAAGGCAGACCTGCAGTGGTAGCTGATCAGTTGAGGGATCCGATCGTCCGGCCGGAGGAGGCACGTGCCACCCAGTCCTGACCGGTCCAGCCCACGTAGTTGATATCGGCACTGCTTGGGGCGCCGGCGAGGGCGCTGAGGCTGGCCGAGGATGATGGTGGCACGCGGAAATGGTTTTGTCCGCAGGCGTAAAGGGATCGAGTCCAGATACGACCACCGTAGTTCCAACTGTCATCGGTGTTGAGTTCAGCGATCGACATCGCTGGTATGGCGGTGCCGCAGGCATTCACCCGAAAACCAACTAAGCCCCAAGGCATGTAGATCCAGGCTCCGGCGATGCGAGCGCGTCCGCCCACCGAGCTTGAGGATGAATCGGCACCAATCGACACAATCTGCATGCAGGGTCGGTTGGCCACACCAAACTCTCGGCAGTTGTTTCCTGGAGCAGTATCGCGCCCGAAGATATTGAAGCGGTCGTACTCACCCACCGGATTGAAGACATTTTCCGCTACCAGACTTGTGCAGTTCTCGGTGGGCGCGTTGGTTCCCGGATTGGAGCGTGTGCAGATGACATTGGCGACGGAAGCACCATTGGAGAGCAGAATGACTGGGCCCGCCTGCCCAGTAATTGCACCTGCCGCAGGAATTGTGGCCGAGATGCCGCGCGTGTCCTCCACGCGATTATAATAAAAGCTTATAGCTGCATCAGTGGTGTCGAGATACAAACGGTTGCTGGAGCGTCCGCTGGCGTTGACGGCGCGGATATCGATGCTGGGCCCAAGGCAGTGGAAACCACCAGTAAAGCTGGCGGTAACCGGGAAGGAGGAGCTGTACTCGCACCAGTTGAGATATCTCGCGTTTCCCACGGTGCCGGATGTGGGGGCCTGTCGTGACTTGATCTCAACCTTTTTTAGATTAATGGCTGAAATCTCAGATGTTCCGGTGCCAAGGTTGCTGTTGGCCCGAAGTCGGAACTTCACGTAATGGCTGAAGCGATTGGTGGCGGCTGTGGCAGCAGTTGGCAGCTGGATGCGGCAGGTGTAGGTGCCGCTGGAGTTGATGCAAACTCCTGATGCACCCTCGCTGAGGTTGACTGCACCATTACTCAGATTGCCCCCGAACAGGACATTGGAGTTTCCGATGGTGCCACCAACTTGAGTTCGAACCCCGCCATCAGCGGTCACCGATGCAAGGCTTGTCCAGTTTGTATCGGAGCCAACAACGCTATTGGTGGTGGTGGGACTGGTGAAGGAGTAATCAAGACGCAGCGCTGAGGTGTTTGCGGCGCTGGCGCTGGTGCCCCGTACTCGCGTGAACGAGAATTCCAGAACAGGTGCTGCGATGGCATGAAGATTGACTGCCCTTGCAATGGCGGGCCAATTTGTTATTGTATTATTCAAGTTATCGGCCTCGTCTCTGAACCGCACATTGCCAGGGGTTACCACGATGTCACCATTGTCGAGGTTGTAGCCTCTAAAATCTCTCTCCTCCCAGATTGATGGCCAACGAGGTGTCGACCCCAATTTGTAGCCTCTGAAACCTGCAATGCTGTTGACTGTTGCAGCTGCAGTATCGCTGAAGTCGTCGATGATGCCACCGGGTACGTCCCCCCCATTCGACACCACGGCCCAAGTGTGAATCGGGGATCCACCGGCCTGGAACACGCTGGCGCATGCATTGCTGGGCAGGTATTTCGTGTTGCAGTACTCAAGATAGGGCCTGCCGGAGGGGTTGCCGGTGGCGTTGGCAAGCTGGCTGGACTGATTGCTCCGCAGCCAGATCCGAACGGTGTCATCGGCAGCGCTCGATGGGCCGTTGATGATGAAGGAGGGATAGCGAAGATCAGTGTTGGTGCTGGAGCCGTACGTTGTGGGGATGTTGGTGCTGCCTACTGTGAGGGCAGCCACGTTGGCAGGGTTGCCGCCAGAGGTCCAGTTGTAGGTGAAGCGGCTGGCAATGCTGGGCAGGCCGGTGCTGAAATAGACAGGTGCGAATGGAATGCAACCGGCTGCCCTACCCTCAATGGATTTCTGGTCGCCGTAAGTGTTAGTGCCAGAGAGCTGTGTGTAGGGACACGGGCCAGGAACGCTCGTGATGGTTCCGCCAGGACCCGGGATGCCGTAGGAATTACGGATATTATTGGCATCACCGGGCACGCGATCGTCAGAATCACTTGAGCTGTTGCAGGTACTCGGTACTGTGCGGCAGCCGATCTGGGTGCCATTGACGATGCCGACCGGCAGCCGAGTCCAGGTGTGAGCAGGATCCGCTACGACCCCTACAAGTGAAGCAAGGTTGACGACCTGGCCAGCAGAATTGCGTGTTGTGTAGCGGTCGTTAGCCTGCTGGGAGAAGAAACGTCCACCGTTGATCCCGGTCACCAAGCCGAATTCCACACCACAGAAACGGCGGTCAGCTCCGAGGCCGCTGGTGGCGTTGCTACCGAATGAACCGCCGCAGCACTTTGGCAGCACCTCAAACTCCTTGGTAGTGGTGTAGGTGGTGAAGGTGCCATCAGGCCTATAAATCCGTCCCTCAACGGTCACGGCAATGAAGCCTCTATTGTTGCCAGAAGGCAAACTTCCGCCTCCATCAGGATCATCAAGATTGAGTAACTGGTTGAAACTTGAGCCCGTTGGAAGGGTGCCGCTCTGGCTTGTCAGGCTCCAAGATGTAGAACGATTGAAGGTTCGCTGAATCGTCCTGCGATTCTGAACATCGGCGCCACTGCCAGTGTTTGGGCCCGTGGAATAGCGCACTCCCACCAAGCGAATGCGCTGATTACCCGTGTTCACCTGACTGAGGTCGTCGAGATTGCGGAACTGACCATCGGCCAAATTGATGGCTGTTGCCGTGGGGAAACCGTTGTTGCTGCCCGGCCGCGTGCTCTGGGTGGAAACGCAGGGGCTCTGGAGGGCAGTGTTAGTGGTAGACCACGTGCTAGGTGATGTGCTGCCAGCCACCAGCAACTGCCGGTTCTCTGGCTCGCTCCAAATGGCAATGATCCTGTCGGCACCCATCTCCGACACATCGCGGGCTTCAGGTCCAGACACGAACGCGGCGATGTTCGACGAATTGCTTATCGCCACCACACCCAGGGTGCCTGCCGTAACACCGAGCACCAGCAGCAGCGCCGGCGTCATGGTGTACCCCGCAACTGAAGCCTGACCCCGATGCCGGGATAGAAGGGTGAGAATCATGCGATGGGCCATTTGATGTAATCAATTGAGTGAATGAGCGTGATGGAGAGGATTGATTTTTGTCTAGCGGTTGATGCTGACTACCGTAGAATTGTGAAGTGAATAGTCATTTCATGCGATTGTTGATGAATGGTTGTTTGCATCGACTCTTCTCTTTCGCGTGTGCTGCGCTTAGGGCTGGGATCCTTGGCAGCTTGCCTGGTAACTGGATGGTGTGCAGCCGGTGGTGGCCTTTGACGATCCGATGATCCGAATTGATGATAGCCATTGTCAGATCCGCTGCCTTGGGCTTTTTGTTATCCTAGCCAGCGGCAGGAAGACTGGTTTACGGCTGGGCTGCATAGCTGTTGCAGGGTGCCGTTGGACGCGCGTGCCCAGGGGCTAGGCCTTAGGAGGCTGCTGAAAAACCAGCCCAGCCGCGGGAGAATGGCCCAACGGCACTGAGCGAATGCGCGGCCAGCAGGAACGCACCGGCCCCCTCTTCTCGTACATCTCCACAGAAGACCGGATTCCGTCAGGCCATCCCCTGCGCCAGGTCAGGCGGCTGGCGGATCAGGCCCTGGATCGGCTCAACCCCACCTTCTGCAGGCTCTACCCCGAGGGCGGCAGGCCCTCGATCCCCCCGGAGCAACTGCTGCTAGCCCTGTTGCTGCAGGCGATCTACGGCATCCGCTCGGAGCGGATGCTGATGGAACAGCTGGACTACAACCTGCTGTTCCGCTGGTTTGTCGGCCTCAATCCCGACGACGTCGTTTGGCATCCCACGACATTCACCAAGAACCGCGATCGGCTGCTCAACGAGGAGCTCATGGCGAAGTTTCTGGAGCTGCTGCTGGCCTCACCGGAGGTCAAGCCGCTGCTGAGCTCCGAGCACTTCTCCGTCGACGGCACCCTGCTGCGGGCCTGGGCCTCTCACAGCTCACTGGAGCGAATCGACGGGATCGACGACAATCCACCACCACCCAGTGGCGGCAAGGGATTCGGTAGCTCAGCCGGCCAGGGGAAGAAGCGAGCCAAGGGTGATTTCAGAGGTCTGCTGCTCTCCAACCAGACCCACCGCTCCAGCAGCGATGGCGAGGCCCGACTGTTCCGCAAGTCCGGTGGGACCGGGGCGTTCCTCAGCTACCTGGGCCACTGCCTCATGGAGAACCGTCATGGTCTGGTGGTGGCCAGTGAGGTGACCCCAGCGGATGGCTATGGGGAGCGGGCTGCGGCGGTGCGGATGGCGCGTTCGCTCCCGGGGGCTCACCAGAAAACGCTGGGAGCCGACAAGGGCTACGACACCAGGGATTTCGTGGCCGACATCCGCTTTGCCGGGATCACGCCGCATGTGGCCCAGAACATCCAGGCTCGCCGCCGCTCCGCGATCGATGCCCGCACCGTTCGTCATCAGGGTTACGCCCGCTCGATCAACGCCAGGAAGCGGATCGAGCAAGTGTTTGGCTGGATGAAACAGGCCGCCGGCCTGCGGCAGCTCAAGGCCCGGGGTCGATCACGGGTCGGCGCAGTGTTCCGGCTGCATGTGGTGGCCTACAACCTGATCCGCCTAGGAGCCTGTTGCGCGTAGATCAGCCCTCGTCTCTCCACAGACGCCCCTGAATCTGCCCAGATCCCAGTGACAGCAATGGATCTGGGCGACAGGATGGGTCATGCAGAAGCCCAAGTCCTTCCG
>Ga0194133_10002227_pt1 | contig 30742 bp, 31 predicted proteins | sample TA2KigOf40mmetaG_FD_155448 | JGI IMG/M metagenome (GOLD analysis project Ga0194133, IMG submission 155448) | Freshwater microbial communities from Lake Tanganyika, Tanzania - TA2015055 Kigoma Offshore 40m | ecosystem: Environmental > Aquatic > Freshwater > Lake | place: Tanzania: Lake... | reverse complement strand
TGTTGAAATAAGTGACACCAATGATGTTATAAACCCTTTATTAACTAAAACGAAAACTCTTCCTCTTCCTATTACTCTTCCGATACAAGAAGAGAAGGAACAAGAAGAGAAGGAACAAGAAGAGAAGGAACAAGAAGAGAAGGAACAAGAAGAGAAAGAACAAGAAGAGAAGGAACAAGAAGAGAAAGAACAAGAAGAGAAGGAACAAGAAGAGAAAGAACAAGAAGAGAAGGAACAAGAAGAGAAGGAACCAGTAAAACAACAAGTAAAACATGATTATAAAACAGCGATGAATAAGTTCACAAGAAAAATGTCAAAGATGAATTTCCAAAATCCCAAGGTTGAGTCATTGCTTTTGCTTTTAGAAAGCAAACCCAAACAAGAACAACTTGACCAATTTGTGAATGAATATAAAAAATTAGGATTCCAAGATTCAATAACAAATAGTAATCAATTATTGAATGATAAAAAATTTATTCGCTTGTTCAATTCTGTAAAGACAAGCGCAAATATGCTACCAAATGTATATAATTATAACAGACAGCAATCAACAAGGAAGAGAACAGTTTAAGGTTGGTTCTGTTTTAGTAAATTTATTTCAGATTTTAATTGTTTTATTTCCTGAATAAGTATTCCAATTAAACCAGTATAATTAATTGACTGGTATTTAGTGTCATCTTTATCACCTGTAACCAAATAAGGATAGACTTGTTGTAATTCATGAGCAATTAATCCTATTTCTGTATTTCCTGTTTGTTTATTGTAATACTTAATTGGATTCAAATTGTCTACTGTATAGTTTGTATTTAAAGGCTCAATAACATCTTTTATACGATAATCACTTGTTGTAACAATTGTATCTCCACGAATATTTTTTCCTGTAATTGTTTCTTGAACTGTTAAATTTTTGTAACATGTTATATCATTTTCTACCTTTGTAATACCTTTAATAAGTAAACCATTATCGTTATTATTGTATATCTGATTTGAATTATTTAATAACCAATAATTAAGAGCATCATCCACCTGATATGTAACTATATTTGAGCCATTGCTACCATTAAATACTTGAATTGTATATGTGGCTGGTTTTGAAATTATTGTTGGCACATAAAATTCTATATGGTCTGAGTTTATAAATATTATATCTGGTTTAAAACTACCAAATCTAATACTAGAATATGGTCTAAAATTACTACCTAAGATAGCTACAATCGTCAATAATGTAGCTTGACTTATATTAGTTGATAATCCTGTAATAGTAGGAGCTACTGCTCTATTTGGGTTTGACCATCCTTTCATCTTATTTTAGTTTATATTATATTTACATAAATAAATATAATACAAATACAATATTACACTGATATCAGCTATTTACCGTGAATATGTTGAACTAAATGCTTAATACCGGCTCCATGTGTCTGTATTGTAGTAAAACCTTGCTGCCCATATGTTCCTGTATAAGAATTCCATAAAAAGAATGCACCAATTACGAAAAAATAAATAGCAGTAATGAACTCTAATTGACTATTTGTAATACTTCTTGTAGCATAAGCACCGAAATAAGCAGCGAAAAAATAACTTATCATAAGAATCATAGATGTAACTACTCTTACTTGACCTCTTTTGTAATACTCTATAATAGCTAAAAGAGATAATGGCGGTAAAATAGTTAGCAACACTGTTCCGGCAGCTGTTTTGAAATCCGAAACAATACCTAAAATCAAGAGACCTGGTAACATTGTTTCGGCACCAGATTGACCTAGCGCGCCTCCAAAAGCTCCAGCTAATAAACCCAATAAAACAGTTAGTATTGTATCATTTAACATAAACATCTGAAATATCCTTATATTTTATAAACTATATTATATTTTAAACCTTCAAAATGTATTTACAAAAACTATTATATTTTTACTCTTTATCTCTAGATGATGAGAGAAATAGTATTTTATTTTATTTCGGAGCATTATCATCAGGTCTTTGTTTTATATTTCCTGTGATATACTTATTTCCAATGATATAAAACATATATCCAATACCTATTCCTATAACAAATCCGACAACTAATTGTAAAATGGAATGATTAAAATATTTATACCTTTGATACACCGATATAAGAGACAAAATGAGATATGACCCTGTTATTAATGGGTTATTTAAGACCATTGTTAAATATACTAAATTAAACCCACAGTTTTGCGCATGCCCGGACGGCATCCCAAATTTGTGAAACCCAATTCGCTCTACATTATTTGTAATGGCTATTTCTAAAATTCGGTTGTCCTTTGTAGGTCTAGGTTCCTTTATTGCCATTTTAAGCAAACTATTAACAATATTATTAAATACAAAACCTAGCAAATAGATACGTAAATAAACAAATTTGTTTCTTAAAAAAAATAGTGATGAAAAAAACTGGATAAGTGGCGCATATAATCCTAAATAATCTAAAATTAACGGTATATCTATTTCAAATCCTGTATAACGTGTTATGTTATTCATTTGAGTATCGAATATATATTTATTATTCATTATAATATTAACAATAACAAATAATACCTCTAATACTGATACAAATTTTCGCTAATTATTGTTATACACCAGTCAACACCATGTAAATCAACCACATATCCCCTGTCATCTATTAGTCTTATTCTTAAACGGTCTATATTTACTGGACCAAAATAAATGCGTTTGTTGTCCTGCATTGAACCACTAAATTCTGTATACATATCCCCTATATTTAATCCACCACGTTTAATAGGAATAAGCGCAAATGTATCTGAATTTGTCGGTGCCTTGCCTTTATATGACGTTGTTTTTCCTCGGTTTCTAATTATTTCATTAATCGTATATATTTGCGCCTGAGTAAGATTTCTAGGACTTGATGGTATTATTGTTTGTGTGTTACTACTTGTATCCGTTTTTTCTTGAATTAAACCAGACAATGACTCTAAATCGAGTCCAGCAGCAGCAGCTTGCTCTGGAGTAATTGTTGCCAATCCACCTAAATTGTTTAGCGAAAATAATGGCGAACCCAATGTATTACATACATACGGAAGTGATGTATTATAGTAACTTGGTATTGCTAATTTATTTGATAACTCTGTAATACTTATGAGTCCATTATTGATGTGATTTTGATTGTAATCATCCAAAACAATAATAAAATATTTTGGTCCATAAAGGTCTAATACAGCGGTCCCCGTGTTTCCAGGAGTATCTAATAATGCGACAACAGGCAAACGATATCCCATTAACCATCCAAGTGTATTATTGAATGAAGCGGAAGTGGCACATCCGCTACCGCTACCGATACAATTTAATTGTCCATTAAAGTCGAAAAATGTTATATAAGAGTCTGTAGTCGAATCAAATGTGTCAGTAAGACTAATAGTTTTTATAGCTGTAGCAGATGGGTCAATCCAGTTGTCTAGACAAATCGTAATTTTACCATTGTTTGAATTATATGTTACTATATCAGGAACAGGAGGGGCTCCTGAGTAAGTAAATCCACTGGCATAAGTAATATCGCTAAATGGTGGTTGAAAATTAGCAGTTGTCGTGAATGCTAAGTTTAATGCGGAACAGAATGTTGAAGGAGTGTAATTTCCTGGTTCCATAAATATTCTAAAATTTTTACCTTTATTTGTTACCCAAAAGCAAGTATTACCGTATTGATAATCAATTACATACCATGTAAAAGGTATTTGAACGGAATATAAACGTAAACTTAAAACATTTGTTAAAGGGTCAGATAAATCAAGTGTATAGTCTGTTGAAGTTGTTTGACTACCCTTTCCACTTTGTCTGAATTGACTGTCTAAATTGATAAAACGACTGGTGATATTTTTTAAATTAGGATTTAATGAATCTTGCGCAACAGGAACGTCGTATGTATTATTAACACCAAGTTGCTGCTGCTTCATGGGTAGATGGTTGTTGTCATAAACATCAATTTTTTGTCTTCTATCAGTTATTTTGTCTCTTTGGACGTCGTCGTTCTGGCGTAAATTTTGATATTCATACCATTCTTCAGTTTGCTCATTATCAGGACTATATTCAAAATCATTTGTTCCTGGTTCTTCTCCATTTTCAATTTGTTGCTTTAAAATGTTTGTGTATCGTAACAATTTGGTCTGTATATTTTGAAAAAAAATAACTAATTGGTTTTGAGAATAATATTTGGCAATATTTGAATTTGTAATATCAACTATTTGTTTATTAATTTTTTGTAAATCAGGAATAGTAATTAAGTTAGAATTTACATCAAATTCTATGCCTAAAATGACTAATAATTCTGTAATTGTATAATTATCGACATTATAATCAACGCTGCTCATATAAATATTATTATTTATATAAATATATATTTATATATTTATTACCTAAACTATACAGAATACAAATATAATCGCATATATTTTTGAATAACGTTATATGTATTAATAATACAATTAAGTATATGAATTGTTGTCTCTGAAAAATATACTGTCTTTAACAGTTCATCCTGAAAAATATATGATTCATTTTCTTCCGTAAAATAGCCTAACGTAATTAATAATTCCTTGGTAAATAATTGGCAATTGTTTTTGTATATGTGCCAATTAAAAAACTTATCGTTTCCTATTCTCTCTTGTGTCTTCTTTAAAATGTCGTTTAATGTATATTTATTTTTCTTACACATCTTTTTATTATTTTTATCATTTTTTTTATTCGTTTTTTTATTAAAAACAGCAATACATTTTATATCTTGTTTTTCATTTATATTGTAATTTTCATTAATATTAATACAATTATTTTTCTCAATTATAATATATTTTTTAATATTATTAGGTAGATTAATTTCACACATTAATGATGTATGATACGGAAACATGTATTGGTTTTTATATTTGTAAAAAGTAAGAATATCAATAAAATAGTATGCTAATTTTGTTACTGGCTCCCGTATCAAATATAATTTATGTATTTTACAATCACCATATTTCTCTAATAAGTTCTTTATTGTATCATTGTAATCATAAAAATAAACATAATTATTATCTATGTTTACCTGTAAATATTTATATAAAAAATAACTACAAATAACAAAAGCTATAAATGCGAAAATAAAAAAAATAATTAAAGTTACCAATATAATTATAACTACAAAGAGAGAAAACAAGAAAGTTTTCGAATGAAATAGTTTGCTTACATTTTCCAAATCTAAAAATAAACAGTCAACCCCTGTATCTATATTTATATTCGGTTCTGAAGAAAAAAAATCTATTATTTTTGTAAACCCTAAATTCATAAAATATCATTTCATTATAATATTGATAATGAAGCGATAAAACAATAAAACAATAAAACAATAAAACAATAAAACAATAAAACAATCAATATTTTGACTAATTTATCTAACTATTTGTAATATATTTCTTAATAAATTCATCTACTCCCATAATTGGTATATTTAGTTTTCTAGCCTCTTCTGCCTTTCCAGTATCGTCTTCTTTGGTTTTTGCTACCACTAAATCGGTGTTCTTACTAACTGAAGCACCTTGAGTTGCCCCCACACTTTTTAAAAATTCAATAACTTGTTTCTCTCTTGTTCCTGTTAATACAACTGTTTTATTATATAGCGGATGATTTTTATTCACAGTTATTTCCTTTTTTTTCTCATTCATTTTGTGACCTAATCCTGTTTCTAACATAAAATTCTTAAAATCATCGATTTTTGATACAAATGCTTCAGCGGTTTTACTAGCCATTCCTTTTACTTCTGCTACAGCAGCCACTTTTTCTTTATCTGTCCTGTATTTTTTCGTTGTTAAAATATCTGGCAATTCTGATAGTATTAATTCTAATTTTTTATCACTAAATCCTCTTCCAAATATATTAGAAGCAGACATAATTGTAATAAGCGATGCTTCATCTAATTTTTCCTTTATTCCTGTATATATTTTACTCGCCATTTTCTGCTTAAATCCTTCTATTTTCAAGAAATCCTCTTCTGACATGGCTATTATTTTAGCTACAGTATCGTATCCAGCATCAACCATTCTAGCAACATTTCCGCTACCAAGTCCTTCTACTTCAATTCCTTTAAAGAATCCAGTTATATTTTTCTCTTTTACAATTGGGTCTGATTGTAAATCCTCAAGCATTATATCTACATGAGTATCATTCCATTTATAATTAACATCTGGCATCTTCGGCTCTAATGCTGGAACTGTAATTGACTTTATATGTGGAATGACATCTCCACTTCTTATTAACTGTATTGTAGCCCCTATGCCAACATTATTATCCTTTATAAAAGCAGCATTAAAACCAGTGGCATATTCAATTTTGACACCACCTAGATTGATTGGCTCTAACTGAACCCTCGGTTTCAAATATCCGTCTTTACTCGCTGTCCAAATAACATCCACAACAATCGCTTCAGCAATTTGGTCCGATAAAACCATCTTAAAAGCAAATGCGTGTTCGGGATTTCCACTTATTTTGCGGGGATATATTTTGTCGTCGGATACTATGATACCATCTATTTCATATAAATATTTGTTTCTCCAATTCACTAACACATCAGAGAGTTTTTCATTTGTCAAATTATTTACTGCTAAATATAAAACTGGTTCAATATCTAATGTTTTAAGATATTCCATTTGTTCACTTGGTTTACGTTCTGGTTTAATAACCTCGTATGCTACAAAATGTAAATCATTTACTGACTCTGTTATTGTCTTGTGATTGATAATTCCTGCCACCATATTTCTAGGATTAGCAAATTTTGCCTGATATTTGTTGATAAAAACTTCCTTAGGAATAATAAATTCACCGCGAACAACAATATTTTTTGTTTTGGGCAATCGTAAATATGGTATCAAATGACTTATATCTTGGCCAACTATTCCGTTACCACGTGTATATAATTTCGGAACTGAGCCTTCTGTTGTATAAAGTCCACTAACTCCATCCAATTTACAAGACAATATATATGGTCCTTTATATTTTTGTTTCCATGAATCCAAAGCCCCCGTATCTGGTTTAATTTTATCCATTGATGCCATTAAATATGGCAATTTTACCTTGTTTCGTTCCACTTCCGCACCAATTTCTTTCACTGTGTTGTTATTAGGAAACTTGGTTTCTATAAAATCTTTGATAATATCAAATTGATTGTCAGTCATAACAGGGGTATCATTATAGTATTGTTTTGAAGCATATTGTAACATATTTGATAGCTGTGTTTCGTCCAGATTTTGTAAAGCTTGTATTCCCTCTTTCACAAATTTTGTTATCAATACTTCTGGTTTTGCCCCACCCTTCATCGATGTAGGTGGGGATTTTTCTGTATCTTTAACGGACACACCTACATCGATGTAGGCCTGTATCGCTCGTCCATCCTTTCGGTCAACTGGCGTTTTATATTGTAGCCCTAGGAAATCAAATATATCCTTTTCCGTTGTAAATAACTTCTGAACTTTTTCCCCCTTTTTCTTTTGTGTCAAATGATAAATACCGTGCTCATTAAAAGTATATCCTTGGTCTAATGCTTTTTGACGCATTACTGTGTTGAATATTTTTGAACCGGTGAAATATAAAATAGCAAACGCGAACTCGTCTGGAGGAGCATACAAGAAATCTACACGACGCGATACACGATTTTTACCAGGCAACTGAGCAATTACTAGTGTCTTTGATTGGCCTCGCGATAAAATATGAGTGATTATTTTTTGTTTAACAAGTTCATCTACAAGTTCCTTGTATATTTGTCCAGTTGAACCTGTTATTATGATATCGATATCTCCTGAATTAGAAGCCCCTCTTCTGTATGAACCGACTATTTCAAATTTATTATCGGCTCCGGATTGTTTATTACCAGCCAATCCTGTAAATATTTTATTCAAAATAGTTTCATATTCTTGAATTTCTGTTCGCGGAATTCGTTGTTGTATATCTTCATAATGTTGTAACCCGACCTTTTGAATATCATTTAATAACTCATCTTGTCTTTCTCTCAATTCTTGTATTGATTTTATACCTACCTTTACTAATTCCTCTGCTTTTTTTGGTCCTATTCCATATACATCTGTTAAAATATTTACCGGATTATTTTTCTCTCTTTCAATAACCTTTAATGTTCCTGTTTCAACATATTCTTTTAACTTTTCCATTATGGTTGAACCAATGCCGGGCAAACCATTTAATTGCTCACAATTTGTAATATCAGATGGATAAGTCATAATTGTTTCTTGAGCTTTTTGATATGCTTTTGCTCTAAATGGTTCACCCTGTTTCAACATTATATCACTTAACTTTTCCATTAATTCAATAAATTGTTCGTTATATCTTTTAGAATCCTCCATTTTGTGTCTATTATTTTTAATATTATTCAATATCTTTATATGAATTTTTATTTGCTATTATTTTAATTCAATTATTTATTTTATTTTCTCTCATGCTTCTCATATCCTTTTAGAAAAATCAAACAACCTATTCATATTTGTATTTATATTTGGACTTGAAACATTTATGTTGGAATTTGGCATTATCATTCTTGTAGACTTTATTTGTTTTATTCTTTGTTTTTGTATTATATCTTGTATTAACATATCCCGATATTCATAAATATTTTTAGGCACTCTCACGTTAGGTGTTTCATTTTTGGTATCATTGAAATATTTATTATAAATATAACTATTTTCTATTTGTTGATTTTGATTTTGATTCTGATTATAATTTTGATTTACACTTGGTTCTTTTTGTTTCGTCGGTTCTTGTGGGTGACTCAATATTTTGTTGATATTTGGAATTAAATGGACTTTACCATCCACTACAACCATTCCCATATTTTTTAAAATGTCATCATACGACACTTTTGGTTTTTGCTCTGGCATTTGTTGTCTTACCATCTTAGCATATGGTCTCGGTATTGCTTTTATACTATTTGATTGTTGTTGCTCTTGTACTTTATTTGAAGGAACTTGATTTTTTATTACCCTTATTGGATTTTGAATATTGTTTTCAGGAATGTCTTCGATTTCACTTATGTTTAATTCCATTATACCAATTAATAATATTTTTATTTTATAAATTTACGACAAAAATATTTACTTGTTGTAAATTTATAAAATAAAAATATTAATGACAAAAATAAATTTATTAAGCTTACTTATATTAGAACAATATGTCCTCTTTTAGAAGATATGGTGGATTAAATTTTTCAGCGACAAACAACGGAATACGAAGCACTACGACAAATGTTAATTCTAATTTAAATGTTAATCAAAATTATATTCCCATAAATGGGAATGTTACTGAAATCATTAGCAATGATATCAATATGGCAGGAAATAATATTTCAAATACCAGCAGGATTAGTTTTTTAGATGGAACATATTTATCTAGTAGCATAGGTGCTCAAGGATACACAGGCGCTACAGGAGCTCAAGGATACACAGGGGCTACAGGAGCTCAAGGATATATTGGTGTTACAGGTTCTGAAGGATACACGGGGGCTACAGGAGCTCAAGGATACACGGGGGCTACAGGAGCTCAAGGATATATTGGTGTTACGGGCGCTGAAGGATATACAGGAGCTCAAGGATACACGGGCTCTACGGGAGCTCAAGGATATATTGGCGCTACAGGAGCTGAAGGATATACAGGAGCTCAAGGATACACGGGGGCTACAGGAGCTCAAGGATATATTGGTTCTACGGGCGCTGAAGGATATACAGGAGCTACAGGAGCTCAAGGATACACAGGCGCTGCAGGAGCTCAAGGATATACAGGATATACAGGAGCTCAAGGATATACAGGAGCTCAAGGATACACAGGGTCTACAGGAGCTCAAGGATATATTGGTTCTACGGGCGCTGAAGGATATACAGGAGCTACAGGAGCTCAAGGATACACAGGGTCTACAGGAGCTCAAGGATATATTGGTGTTACGGGTGCTGAAGGATATACAGGAGCTCAAGGATATACAGGTGCTACAGGAGCTCAAGGATATACAGGAGCTACAGGAACTCAAGGATATACAGGTGCTACAGGAAGACAAGGTGTATTAGGTGCTCAAGGATATACAGGTGCTACAGGAACACAAGGTGTATTAGGTGCTCAAGGATATACAGGTGCTACAGGAAGACAAGGTGTATTAGGTGCTCAAGGATATACAGGTGCTACAGGAACACAAGGTATAATAGGAACACAAGGATATACAGGTGCTACAGGAACTCAAGGACGCACTGGTGCTACAGGAACACAAGGTATAATAGGAACACAAGGTGTAACAGGAGCTACTGGTGCTCAAGGCGGTGCGGGAGGAACAATTAATGTGAATCCTGCTTTATCCTCCCAAAATATTTATTTGATTGGAACACAACAAAATATTGATACTACCGCCTCATCACAAACTTTATACGGAGCTTATAGTAGTTATGTTACAAGTGATGGAACAATTACATCTAAAGGGTTTAATACTAGTTCAGATTATCGTATTAAAGAAAATATAAAGCCTATAAATTTAGAATACTATAATATTGATAAGTTAAATCCAGTTGTTTACAACCTAAAAAATTCTAAAACCTTAACTATTGGATTTATAGCACACGAATTCCAAGAAAGCATACCATTATTAGTAACAGGAACAAAGGATAGTCCTGAAATTCAAAGTATAAATTATATCGGATTAATAGGTATATTAACAAAAGAAATCCAAGAATTAAAAAGCCGTGTCTCTCAATTAGAAAATAAATAATATATAAAAAATTGAAATAATATTAGTATTTAAAGACATGATAACATAATATCAAAGCAAAGATGAGCAATTTAAAACAAAACATGAATACCAAGGACATTACAATTTTATCAAAAGTAAATGAAAATGAAAGAGACAAATATATTAAATTTTATGCCAAAGGTCATCGTTATGAAATACTAACTGACCCTGGTCAGAAATACACATCTGTTACCACATTAATTCACACTCAATTCCCAAAATTTGATGCCGACGTCGTTATCGCAAATATTATGAAGAGTAAAGGTTGGGGTCCTGGACACAAATATTGGGGACAAACAGCAGAACAAATTAAAGCAAGTTGGACATCCAATGGTGCTGCTGTTTCTAGCGCGGGAACAAATTTACATGAACAAATCGAGGTATTTATGAATAATTCTCAACTCTCAAATGGGTATACACATAAAGACTTGGTTGAAGATTATATAAATACGAAAACAAACGGAGCGGATACAGTTATAAGGGGACCTGAATGGGAATTCTTTATTAAGTTTGTAGAAGACCATCCATATTTGAAACCATTCCGAACCGAATGGATGATTTATCATGAAGATATTAAACTTGCTGGGTCAGTCGATATGGTATATGAAAATTCAGATGGAACCTTGGAAATATATGACTGGAAGCGAAGTAAGGAAATAACAAGTGTTAATAATTGGAATCAATTTGCTACGAATCCGTTACTAAAACATTTACCAGCGGCAAATTTCTGGCAATATGCTTTACAACTTAATACATATAAACGTATTTTAGAAGATAAATATGGAAAAAAAGTTACAAAATTATGTCTTGTTAGAATTCATCCAGATAATCCGGATGCCACATATGAATTATTGGAAGTACCCTTTTTAGAAAAGGAAATTAACGTGTTGTTTCAAACAAATAAATAATAATATATAAAATACAAAAAACAAAAAACAGAAATAAAAATAATAAATAAAGGGTTTAGAGCTAATTAGTAATAATATTCTATATTATACTTACGAAAAATGTATATTATAGAATCGGATATATTAAATTACATTAGTTGCTTTTTTTTTATTTATTGTTTTTTTGCGTATACACCAGCTTTACCTTATTCAAAAAGAAAAATAATTATATATAAACGTCGTTTAGAAAATGAAGTTCATAAATTAGTTTATGGTAAATTATTGTATAATGAGGACCTTAATGAATTATTAGAACAAGGTTCAAATAAAAATCAAGAGTCAGAAGCACAAAAAGAAGAGCAAAAACCGCCACCAACACAAAAATATGAAGAAAAATATTTAGAAAAATTTAAAGGATTCCCTAATACGTTTGTATTCTCTGAACACGAATTAGCGCAGGAAAAAACGGTATATGAAAAATTAAAGTCCACATACGAAGACAAAATGAAAAAAGAAGTCTGGGATTATCAGGAAAAAATCGCAAAATGTCAGAAAAAAATAAGTTTGATGGAACCAATTATTGATGCTATGAATAATTCCGACAATAAGAAACTAGACGGAACTGATTTAGCTGTAAAATTATTGATTCAGTATCATGAAATAGAAGAGGAATTTAAAGAAGACCCTGGTGATTTTGATTTAGACGAGATATTTAATGATTTTAAGACCGAATATGATGACATTAAAAATGATTATAATGAATTAACTACTGCTTTGGAAGAATTATCAAATATAGAAGCACCTGATTTTATTCAACAAACAAAAGATACGATTACCAATAATAAATTGGATGGATATATTAATAATTATGTGTTAGAAACGACTCCGTTAGGGAATGTTTATATGAGATACAATAATAAAAAACAGTCCTTTGAATATTTTAGCAATAGCACAATTCCATATAGATATTTAGAAACAATAGGTAGAAAATACGTTATGACGTATTGGTGTAAACCTTTATTTGTAGATTTAGAGGAAGAACTAAATAAAGCAAGGAATAAAGCTAGTATTAATACAAGTGATAACAATAGTACCAGCATAAGTAATACCAATTCTAAGCCACACATTCCATCCGGTCCAAATAGGGTAAAGAAATATACAACTGAAGTTAAACCGACAAAGAACAGGGTTCAATCAGATTTTACATTGCCGTCACACGTGAAAGCAAATTTGCCAGATGTAAATAATTCAGGTTCACAAACAGAGAAACAATTGTTAAAGGAGTCAGCAAACAGATATACATGGGAAGGTAGAATCGCAAATTTAATGTTACTTAAGAAGGTAGATAAGAAGCTTGTTGATAAAAAATTAGCATTATCTTTTGCTGATTTTAAAATGTTACAAAAAACGGGGTCTACGCTATAAAATATACCATAAAGTAAAATAAAATAAAAAATCTGTATAATGTAACTGGAATATGTCATCAAATAACAAAGATAAAATAGCGGAAACAATAATTAGTATTATTACTAATACTATTCAGCCAGCAATAAAAGAAGCAAAAATTGTATTGGGCGCATCAAAAGATATAATTGATGAATTAGAACCATTAGCTAAGGATGTAGCGGAAGTAATTGTAAAATTAGATGATATCACAAAGGAAATCCCAAAACGATTAGAAGTAAATAAGCGTAAATATGAATTAAATAAATCTATACAAGAAAATATTAATAGAAAAGAAATAGAATTACTTGAAAAGAGTGAGGTTATTAATAGCGCAGCAAAACAAAACGCAGATACTTTGACAAGAGGAATAATGTCATTTCCACAATCCCAAAACCAAATAACTGCTGTTAATAATGCTCCTTCTAATGTTAACAGTCGTGGATTTATAGGAGGCAATTCAATAAAACAAATTCAAAGAGGTGGACAAAAAACATTAATGCGAACAACAAAAAGCATAAATAATTTTTTAAATTCTCATATTAACGCATCCTATATTTTGAATATGGTAAAAAAAGGCGGAAGAACAAAACGAAGATTATGTAATAATAAATATAATAAAACAAAACGCGCTTATTAGTCTTAAGTAAACAATACATAAAGGTAAAGAGACAACACCCGTAAAGAGACAACACCCGTAAAGAGACAAAAGACAAAAGATAAAATATATTACATAAAATATTTTATTTTTTATTATCCTTTTTCCAATCACAAAACCCATTACTTTTGACGATGTTAAACGAAGAACCTAGATGTTCTTTGGCAATTTTATATGCGTGTTTCTCTATTGGATTTAGCTGGGTTAAATATTCAATAAGTAAGCTTTGTAATTCAATATTATAATTTTCAAAATTGCTAGGTAATTGTAGTGACAACATTTGTTCTAATGTTTCTCGAGTCATAATATTAATTACTAATACTTATGTTATTTTTATTAACTAATTTGTGTTTAATCAATTTATAAAAATCAAATTATAAAATAATATAAATCAATTTTTTATATAACTAATATTATTTCATATACGTCATTATTTCATATACATCATTATTTCATATATACAATATTTGGTTGATTATTTCCATAATAAGTAGCAGCACACACTATGTGACGATTATCCGATATTTTTACATCACTTTGATTCATTAAATTGGTTAACTGTGTTTCTATTTGATAGCCGTTACTTGTCAAAAAAGAAAATAAATCTGGTAGTTCATTTGGCGTCATCAAATTATTTCCAGAATAAGTATAGCCCATTTTTATAAGAGCTAAACAGCAGTCGTTTCTATAATTATTTTGTTGGTATGGAGACAACTGAGGAAATTGAATCCGTCTCACAAATTGTGATAAAGGACCTTGAGGTAGCACATTAACTGTAAGAATATTTATATAATTTTTATTATAAGTGTCTAAATAAGGCTGCGATATAATAGTAAATGTCATATAGTTTTACAAAATATTTATTTTTTATATACTTATACAATTATCAATTTACGCAAAAATTCCATTTCACTTGATGTCATTCTTAGTGAAGCCAATATAATAAACATTTTATCAAAAACATCTTTTTCAACCCAAAAATAATTTATTTCCGCATTTTCATACTTTTCAATAATGGTGAGTATTTTTTCATATATTTCGTGATTCATAGAATCGTATCCCTTTATTCTATTTATTTTATTTCTGATTCCGGTGTAGGTATCGTTTAATTTCATGCGTTCAATGCGTAATAATTCTTTTTGCTCTTGTTCGTTATCATAATCTTGTTTGCTTTGTTTCAAAATAGATTCCAAAATTAGGTCATCTGTTTTATCATTTTCATTTTCAAAATCAGTATCATATTTATTTGGAATATAATTATGGTTATAGTTATAGTTATAATAGTTATTCTCTATTAATTTCTCTCTAACCACAGGGTCAGGTGCTCGTATATGTTCGCAATTATATTCAACGTTGTCATCGTTATCATAATCGTAATCATTATAATTTAAATTGTTATAATCGATTTTATCGTTTGTATTCATTTTATTATATATATTAAAATCTTTATTTTGTTTTCTAATAAATAAAAAAATTGAAATAGAAATAAGTATACAATAAGGTAACAAAATATATAATAAAGACTTACTAAGTTTCGATAATATGATTACTAACATGGATATTAATATGGATACTAATATTAATAATATTGATATTAATAATGAATCAATAAATGAAGTAATAGAGAGAAACGAAATAAAAATTAGAGAAACAATGGAATTAAATGAAATGAATGAGAGAAGAGAAATTGTGGAAAGAGAAAATCAATATGCTATATTTCGTTTCAAGTTTACAGAAGAATTTATGGAAGAATTGTATAAATTTTCAAAGATTCATCAATATGATGAGAGAAAGGATTTTAAAGAAGCATGGCAATTATGGGTTGATGAAAATGTTGAGTTAATTGATATTGAAAGCAGAAGATTAAATATATTAGGATATGAAGGAGACATTTTAAATAAAATGTTTAAAAGTGCTCGTTATTATTTTAGAAAGAAAAGTTCGGTTCCAGTAGAGCCAAAAAAACGTAGACAATATATTTCAGTGAATCATGAACTACTAGAAGCGATGGACACACACATTAAGACACACATTAGAAACGATGGATACCAGCCAAAAACAGGATTTGTCTCCTTTTGTAAGCAGAACGAGGTTATTTTGAAGCAAACAATTTCAAATATTTTTGAACAAGGAATTAATGATACGGAACTAATTCAAACCAAACTAAAAAAAACGTATAAAAACAGATACTTTATACTTATCAGTAATAAATAAATGATAAATAAATAAGTAAATAAGTAAATAAAAATACCTAACTAATTATTACACATATTAAAAATAAAATACAATGGAAAATATAACAAATACTTTTTTTTATGATTTAAATTTAACAACAAGAGAAATGAACAGCAACAACATAAATCAATTTGTCTCGAACACAACAAAAAAGAATCAAAAATATATTGTAACAAAAAAAACGATTCTAATAACAAATGAATTAGAGAAAACTGTGTTTATAAAACAAATTCCAAAATGGTACCAATATTTTTATTTGTTTGATACAGTAGAAAATATCAAAATAGCGGAATTAACCGAAGACAATTATATACCATATGCCGACGACACAAATAATACTGAAGTATTAATATCTTATAGTTCAAAGAAATTAATATATTTAGATTCCTACTTAAAGGCTTTAAGTAGTTTTAAAAAATATATTATTAAGCTAATCGAATTTTATAAAAGTTCTTTAAATACGTGCCAATTATTATTACATAATGGAATTATTCACAATAACATAAACTTTGATACAATTCTTGTGGATGAACACGAAAATATTTTATTAACAAAATTCAATCTTTCTCTCTTTATAATGAGAGAAAGAACAACCCGAATTGAACCACAAAATAAAATACTTTCTTTAATTGATACTCGAGATAACAATATCAATGATATATTTTTACCGATTGAAATACATTTATTACGATATCAATTAACAAATAATATTACTTCTTTGTCTAGTTACAATATCGAAACAGTTATAAAACAATTCATAACAAATCATTCTATTTTGAAACACTTTGAGACAAAAACAATGATTCAAGATGGACTTAACTATTATAGCAAATATGTTAATAAATCATTTTTAGATATTTTTAATACAAACGAATTATTACAAACATGGGATAACTATTCTGTAAGTATCGTTTTTTTACGCATACTTATTGGACTACATAAAAGTATGAAAACACAAAACAAATTCATAATACTTTTTATGAAGTTGTTAGTAAAAAATATTAGTCTAGACCCTTCTAAACGTCTTTCTCTCGTTAACACAATGGAACAATTCGAATTATTGCTAAACAATTTAGAGATAAATGTTTTTAAGGAATTAATTCAACAAATTTAACGTCTCTTCTTTGTTCCACGCTTCTTTGCGCCACCACGCTTTTTGTGGCTCTTTCCTTTGCGACGACGACGACCTCCCATATCCATACTCATTTCTGGTTTATTCATTTCCATCTCCATATCCATGTCGACTTGTCTTTCCTCTTCAACTGGCATTGGTGCCATTGATTCCTCTACCATCATTTCTTCTTCAACAAGAGGCATTTCATCGCCACCCTTCATCCATTTCTCTCCCTTATCTTTGCGAGCCTTGGCACGCATCATGGCATCCTTGTAGGACAACTTCTCCTCCTTGGCTACCTTCTTAACAAAGGTAACCCATGCTCTTAGACTGGCATTACCACGTCTCTTTGTCTTGCGTCCTCCTTTCAAACTGGCATCAAATTCTTTTAACTCTAAGGGTGATAAACTTTTCATTGGTTATATATAAAAGATAGATTATTTTTGTGAATAGGAAAATAATTAATTTCTATAACAAACCAATGGGAAAAATATTTGATAACTTAAAATTGAAATATTTTTATTTATCTTACTGCGTATTAATAAAAATAAGTTAATAAAATATTTAAATATTACAAACCAGTTTAGAAGAAGAATTTTAAATGACTAAAGACGACGTTTTAACCATTTCTCTCAATGGTTCTAATTTAATACTCACCAGATATTTATATTTAAAAGATGAAGTAAAAATGGCACTATTAATGGCGATTTTAAATAAGAGTGATGATGCTATATTTTGGGCATACGAACTGTTTTACAGTGGCTTTAAACAAGAGTTATTTCAATTCATTTTGATTATTTATTATGATTTCTTTGCGACATTGAATCCATCATTTGAAGCGTATTTGATTAAAAAACAAACTGACTATTTGTCTAAATCGTTTCAAGAGAGACATATTAGTTGTTTAATACAGAATTTAATTATACGTCCTTTCAATACGGATGTGTTTATGATGCGGAAAATATGCGAATTATTTGAAACAGATTCCTATTCATTTACTAATATAGAATCGATAAAATGTAAACTAAAGGAATGGATTGTCTCAAGTGACTATAAAAGCATTGCTTGTTTTGTTTTGTCTAATAATTCAAAAAATATTGGAATATTATCAAATAATGAAATTTACGAATATGTTTTAGAAGTATTCCAATCAATCGGTTTAAAAATACTGAAAACTCAATTGCTAAAGGAGTATTCAAATACATCAAAAATTACTGTAAATCCTGAGGTCGTTTTATTGACAAAGATTATGTCTTTATTTTCAAAACAAATGCAACTAATAAAAGGGCGAAGCTTTTACATAAGAGTATCTCCCGAAGAAGTTGTTCAATATGAGACAATTATCGCTACAAATGGAATAAAACCATACCGTATTTTAAGAAATGCTTGTGTGTGTAGTATAGATGAGCAAAAATGGTTAGGTTTATTCGCTTTGGAAAGTAATAATAAAGCATTTAAAGTTAGACAATATATGTATAACGAGCATTGGTTGTATAATGCTTCATTCTCACCAATATGGTTTGACAGAATAAAAATGTATAAAGGCTATGTAGATTATGTGAAATGCGTAGTTTGTTTTACAGACCCTGATTTGGAAGAAGAATTTTATAATAATTATGATTATGAGCCCGATGAGCAGCCATTATTTGTAAAGGTTAGGACAAATATAGTAGTTGATGAACAAACTGAACAAAGAAAAACATGGCAATGCTTTTATGAAAAATACAAAAATACAGGATTTATCGATATAGATTCTGATGAATTAGACGCACTTAATGATGAACCTTTAAAATATTGCTGATAAAATAAAAAACAATAAAAACAATAAAAATAATAAAAAATAATAAAAAACAATAAAAATAATAAAAAACAATAAAAAATAATAAAAAAATAATAAAAAACAATAAAAAAATAATAAAAAACAAACAATAAAAACGTTTGTTTTTTTATTTTAAAAAAAATTGAAATAATACGTTACAAATATAAGGGTAACAACTTAAAAACAATACGACATTGTAATAAATACACAACAGTTAAATCAACAAAATGGTTAAAAATACTACAGGCGGAAAGGGTGCTAAATCAATGGCTAGCAAAAATGTGGCACAAAAAGGCAGTTCAAAATTACGTGTAGCTGAGTTTTCAGGTGAAATATATGCTATTGTTACAAAATATTTGGGAAATTGTATGTTCCATTGTCATTGTATGGATAATGTGTTACGCCTTGGACATATTAGAGGTAAATTTGCTGGAAGAGGTAAAAAAGATAATATAATTTCGCCAGGTGTTTGGGTATTAATAGGATTAAGAGAATGGGAAAATAGCTCAAGCTCAACTACGACTACAATAAAAAATGGAAAAGCAAAATTACAACAGTGTGACTTATTAGAAGTATATTCAGAAACTGATAAGAGACGCCTTAAAGACTCAGTCAATGAAAATTGGGAATTATTAAATGGTAATGACCCGACTAGGTTGGAAGGAAGCAATGCTTCAAAGAAAATGGAAGAAGATGTAGATTTCACAAATTTAAAAGACGAAGAAATAGATAAATTGATTGAAGATTTGAAGACTGGAAAAATACAAAAATTAGATTTGGATACAAAAGATGATAATCAAAATGAAGAAATTAATATTGATGATATTTAGTTATAGAATTATTTAAATAAATTAAACAAATAAATTAAATAAACAACAAAAATATATTTTATTTTTTTTGTTTCCAAATGTAAATAAGTAATTGAATTATAATTACATAATAAATATAATTCAATAAGGACTTACCTTTGATACTCCTTGAACTGCTCGCCTCTCCGAAAACCTAAATAAAAATGTTAGTAGTAGTTAGTAATAATAAAGACATAAATAAGATTTATTTTTATGATTTTTTATGGTTGTCGTCATGTGTTGTTTATCCCTTCATAATGCTGTCTCCTGTAAATATATATACCGAAAAAATGTTTTTTTATAAACTAATTAAACTCAAACTATGGTTAGCTGTTAGGAGACAAATATATACCGCATTTTGTCTTTAAATTCTTTTATAATTTAATATATATTTATAAAAATAACAAAGTAAATTATAAAACGGTTTAAAGATAATTACTGAATACATTATAACAAGGAGTCCTTAATACAACGATATAATATGAGCACTAATTATTTTAAACAACCTCGGCAAAACAATACCAATGAACCTAGAAGTTCCAATAATTTTAAATCATTTTCAAGTAATCGTGCCGAGGTTGTGCCAGTTTATATAGCCAAAGAGTCCGATTTCCCGGAACTAATTTCTACAAAAAAAGCCTCATCTGTAAATGTTGTTGCTGATTGTAAATATTCAAATATTGCGTCTTCAAATATGGATACAAAAATAGTTGAAAAAAATATTATTCCTGATGGATGTTGTCAAATAATAATAAACAAAAAATCCAAACAAATGGAATTAAAAGTAGGTAAGCCAAAACAAACAAATATAAAACCATTAAGAATACAGGAAGAATTAGCTATTGATACCATTATTTGTGAATTAGAAAATAATTGGAATAAATATCAAGCAGAATACGATTCCATACATGGAGAAGGAGCATATATTGAATCTCATTATATGGAACCCGTATATCCATTTTTAGATGAAGAATACGAAACAGAAAGTGAATATTCTGATTATAGTGCGGAAACAGATATGGATAATAATATATAATCTCTTTATTTTTTCAGTATTTTATTGGTAAATTAGTTTAAAATTATAATGTATTATGTGATAAAAATATAATACACTATTATGAATGAATTAAATGACGACTTACTAGAATTAGATACGTCGTGGTTAGATGAATTCGAAAAAACGGATAATGATTACAAAAGCTATTATGCTGAAGATGTATCCTTTATTAATTTACATTGTATTTATATTAATAATTTCAATGAAATAACAAAAGTTCATGAAGAAAAAATATTATTCAAAACTCCTGGATTACTATCTAGAGAAGAAGTATTGGGACTAATAAAGCGAAACACCTTTTTACACAATACAAAATATTCGCTTCTATCTATTCTGAAATTTAATATTAATATTGAACCTATAAATTTAAAAACTTTTTTAAGGTCTAAAGATTCAGCAGTCAACATTGGCAAACATTTTTTACAACCTATTAAAAATATTGACTCTATTTCTTTTGTTAAAACAATTGGAATGTTTCAAGACATTAATGATTTGTTCATTATTTTTCATAATAAAAACGACATAAAAAATACAAATCAACCAAACCAAAATATAAACCCAAGAAATAACATAAGCACAAGAAAAATATATTTAAATCCCAATTCATTTAAAAAAACAAGACGAAACCTATTTAAAGATATGAATACATTATAATTCATAACACAAGAAAATAATATGGCAGCACTTATCAACTCACTAGATAATAATACTCCCTATAAATTAGGAGAAAATGGTCATAGCGAATATACTTGGTCTAATAATATACGTGAACAAATTATTCAACTTTCATTTCAGCTAACAAGGACAAATGACACGTATAATTTAGCAGTCATAGTTGATTCTATTTTATTAAAATTGGAATGCGAATTTGTATCAAAAATAATTCCAAAAGAGGTTTTTGTAGAGTATATGTCAATTATGTTCCGTCTTATCGGACAAACTCGTGACGTAATTAGCGGCAAAGGTGAATACACATTGTCTTATATGTTATTGTCAGTTTGGCAGAAACATTATCCTGCTCTTGCTTCTTTTGCCTTTCAATTATTTGTTTTAGGAGATGGAAAGAGTCATCCATATGGTTCATGGAAGGATGTGAAATACATGATTGATTTTATGGAAAATAAAGCCTTATCTGGAACTGACACGAAATCTCTTACAAATTATGCGGTTGAGCTACTAAATAATCAGTTAAGAGTGGACAATGAAAAGGATGAACCATCTTTAGCGGCAAAGTGGGTTCCGCGTGAGAAGTCAAAGTTTTCTAAGTTGTTTACACGATTAGCAACGTCTTATTTTTCAGAATATACTGAATCCGCTTTTTCTGAAATGTCTATTGTTAAAGCAACAACCAAGGCAAAAATGGATTATCGTAAAATTATTTCTGCTTTGAATAAAAAATTGGATACAGTTCAAATAAAACAATGTGCCAACACTTGGTCGCAAATTGACCCGGCAAATCAAACATCTATTACAATGCACAAACAGAAAAAAGCATTTTTAAATGTAAATAAAAATGGAGAGCAACGCAGCTCATTAGAAGACCGTATTATATGTGCTACAAGATTTAAAAAATTTGCCGAGTTAGCCGCATCAGGTGAAATTTCAGTTAAAGGGCAAAGAATCGGACTCAATGATTTTACAAAAGACGCACTAGATATTATTCAGAGGAAACAACAGTCATCATCGGAAGCACAGTTGTTAAATGCGCAATGGCTAGACAACTCAAAACAAAATGGTGCTCTTGGAAAAATGATAGCAATGGTCGATGTTTCTGGTTCGATGTCGGGAGACCCGATGAACGCAGCAGTAGCACTAGGTATAAGAATTGCTGAGAAATCAATGTTAGGTAAGAGAGTGCTAACATTTAGTGCGGTTCCAACATGGGTAAACTTAGATAAGCATCATGATTTTGTATCGATGGTTCAAAAGGTATCGGTGGCAGAATGGGGGATGAATACAAATTTTTTAGCAGCCCTCAATATGATATTAGATGCGATTATAGAGCAAAAGTTGGACTCAAATGACGTGGAAGATATGGTATTAACAATTTTGTCGGATATGCAGATTGACCGAGCGGATACAGATTTTTCACAAGGTTCAATGATGGATTTAATAGAGAAGCGATATGCCGATGCGGGTATAAGAGTATGTGGAAAACCGTATAAACCGCCACATATTTTGTTTTGGAATTTGAGGTCGACAAATGGATTTCCAACTTTATCTACACAGAGAAATACCTCAATGATGTCGGGATTTAGTCCAGCATTGTTGAATTTATTCTGCGAACAAGGGCTAGAAGCGTTACAATCGTGTAGCCCATGGTCGTTATTTGTAAAGAGTTTAGAAAATGATAGATACACTATTATGGATAGACGTATTAGAGAAGAATTCTTATAATTTACGTTAAATTAATATTTTTTTAAATAAGTTAATATGATATATTATGTCAAAAAAATATTTTATAGACCTAGACAATACACTTTGCGTTACTACAAACAGTGACTATCATAGTTCAATGCCAATTGTTGAAAGAATTGAATATGTAAATAAGTTAAAAAGTGAAGGTAACCATATAACTATTTGGACAGCGCGAGGGGCAACTTCTGGAATAAATCATAAAGAACTAACATTAAAACAATTAAATGAATGGGGCATTGTATATGACGAATTATTAATGGGAAAACCTCATTATGATGTTTATATAGATGATAAATCTTTTAATGTGGATAGTTTTTGGCCGGTTCCTAAAGACCCTGTTGAAAAATCAAAAAAGCTACCAGTTGAAATTGTTCCAAAAGGATGGGGTAAAGAAATTATTTTTGTTAATAATGATGAATATTGTGGAAAACTTTTATGTTTTGAAAAAGGTAAAAAATTTTCGATGCATTATCATATTAAAAAGAAGGAAACATGGTATGTTTCAAAAGGTAGTTTTATTTTAATATGGGTAGAAACAAATACAGGCACTACTCATACAGAATATTTAAAATTAGGTGATGTAATTACTAACGAGCGCGGCGAACCACATCAATTAATAGCATTAGAAGATGCCGAAGTATTTGAAGTTTCTACAAAACATTATGATGATGATAGTTTCAGAATGTGGAAGGGGAATTAAATTAAATTAAATTATATTATAATAATATAATTTAATGAAAAGTGTTTATCCTATCAAAAAACAGAATAATTTAACACGATATTTCACAAAATATGGTTATTTAATTAACAAAAGGAGGGAAATTTAAATCATAGTCAACTGAATTTGGATTATTTGGAAAATCAAGCCCTTCACATGGTAATTTCTGTGTATTTAAAAGTGGCATAATATCAATTTGACATTTTCTTATATATGTAACTTCAATGGTATCAGGAATATTATTGGTTAAACCTCCATAGTTGTTTCCATGAATATGAACAGCATAATGAGTTTCATGTATTTTTTTAAAACATTCTATTTTAGACGAATGTTTTATATCCCAACTATTATCATTTATTCCATGAAATTCAATAACAATTTGTTTAAATTTTAACAATTGTTCATTTGTCAAGGATAATAACCAAGGATATTCACCACCCTCAATATCCATTTTCAAAAAAATATCATTATAATTATCTATAAAATATTTTAAATTAGAAGTTGTATTACTTCTTACAGGCGATATATTTCTTTTATAAAAATATATATTATCTGTATATTCTCTTGGATATTTGTCAATAGTTCCGTCAAACGCAGCGCAATTAAGTTTATTCATACCGTATAAATTGATAAAATCACGTGAAAATGATTCTTCATTAGATACTCCAGCTGATATATAAAAATCATAAGTCCCATCTAATAAAGCTATGACATATCCTCCATCTAGGTTAGCACCTAAATGTTTTTTTTTATCAAAATGATATATTTTTAAATATTTATGATTTATTTCCATTAATATTATATAATATTTAATTATGTTTAATAATCCTAATTTAGAATATATTAAGACGATTTTTACAAACAAAAAATTAAAAAAAATTGTAAATGTATATCAAAAACAATATATCAATTCAAAGGCGCAAGGCTTTGGCGATTTTTTAAGAGGCTCAGTATATTTAACATATTTTTGTATAGTCTTAGATTTAGAATTTGATATTGACATAAAAAATCACCCTATATCTAATTTTTTTGAAGTATCTGATTCTTCATATAATATTGTTTACTCTAATATTGAGGCAAGTATTGATTATCATAATAACGAAAAAGAACATATTAATAATTTGATAAAAAAAATAAATAATTATGACGGCGAAATTTATTATTTATTCAATAATTCAATACCTTTATTTCATATAGAAAATCCTAGGTTTAATATTATTCAAAAAGCAAGAAATATAATAATTCCAAAAATTGAACCAAAAAAATATGTATTAGATATTCTAGATAAAAAATTACAAGATTATGAATTACAAAGAAATAAATATGCTGTAATTCATATTAGATGTGGTGATTACTTTATGAATATAACAAAAAATGTAGATACTGAAAAACACCAAATTTCTTTAAAACATATAAATGATATTATAAATATAATAAAAAAACAGTGTAATAAAGAAAAAAAATATATATTAGTTGGAGATAGTAATAGAATTAAAAAATTTATTGCTAGTAAATTTTCAAATATAATAGTGTTTAATACACATATTACACATTTAGGCGAAGATGATACAAATAATGATGTCGCAATATTAGAAACATTAATAGATTTTAATATAATGAGATTTTCCAATTTTATAATATCCTTTTCTGCCTATGGACACGGTAGTGGTTTCAGTAAATATTGTTCAAGTATTTATAATATTCCATTTAAACAAATTTTATTAAAGCCTACATTAATATTTAATATATAAAAAATATATTTATTTTTCACAAACAATCATAAAGCTATTATTTAAATCTATTCCAGATACAAATATATTTTTCATATTTTTATCTTCTAAAAAATGTTTAATGATATTAGGTTCAAAACAATGTTTATGTTTACGATTATTCCAAGGTCTCCAATATTTTTGAGAAAAATCAGGTAAATATAAAAATAAAATGCCTCCTTCCTTTAATTTTGATAACCATAGTTCAAGTGTTTCAACCCAGTTATCAACATGTTCCAAACAATGGCTTGAATAAATAAAGTCAACTAATTCATTTGGTAAATTATCGGCATGATATCCATTATTCAATCCAATATCAATACCAATAGCTCCAGGAAATTTCCATTCTTCTTTACAAAATCCTATATCATAACCAATTCCTTTACAAAAATGTAAAGCAAAAGGTATAGAAAATTGGGAAGCATTACCTTTGGTTTGAAATAAAGGATATTTATCACCTTCAAAATTAATTATTTCCATTATGTAAATTACTAATATGTTGTTTTTAAATTAAAAAAACATAACATATTAATATTAGATGAATATACTTGTTATTGGTGATATCATGTTGGATATAAATTATAACTCAAAAATTGAAAGAAATGCCCCTGAAGCTGATATTCCAATTTACAATATTTTAGATATGAATTATATTTTAGGCGGAGCATCCAATGTTACGCAAAATTTGAAAAATTTAAAAACAAATGTAGAATTAATTTCGGTTATTGGAAATGATATATATGGTGAAATAATTCAAAAAATATTGAATGAAAAATATATTCAAAATAAATTATTTATAGATAAAGAGAGAAAAACCACACAAAAAAATAGAATATTTAAAGATAATGTTATTAAAGTCAGATATGATATTGAAGATACAAACGAAATAAATGATGCTATTGTTACTGATATAGTGTCATATATTACAAATAAAAAAAATATCGATATTATCGTTATTTCAGATTATGATAAAGGTTTTGTAACAGAACATTTATGTAAAACAATAATAAAATACGCAAATGAAAACAATATTTATACATTTGTTGACCCAAAAATTAAAAATTATATGAAATATAAAAACTGTTTTTGTTTTAAACCAAATTTACTAGAAGCAGAACATATAACAGGGGAAAAGGATATACAAAAAATGATACATTTTATAAAAACTAATATTAATTGTGAAAATATTGTTTTAACAAGCGGAGAAAAAGGAATGTTCGTTAATGATATTTTAAATAATATTCAACATAATGAATTAATTAAAGTCATTGATGTTACAGGAGCAGGAGATATTGTTTTATCAGTTTTAGTTTATATTTTTTTAAATTATAAAGATATTCTATTAGCGTCAAAAATAGCAAATTATGTAGCTGGTAAAAGTGTTAAAACAATTGGAAATTATAATGTATGTTTAAATGATATTACTGAATATTTTGATATGAATAAAAAGGAAACAAAAGTAATTTATGATAACGAAAGTAATAAAATAAAATGGATAAAAAATATTAATAAAGATAAAAAAATAATTTTTACAAATGGCTGTTTTGATATACTTCATTCAGCCCATATTAAATTACTTCAATACTCAAAAAAACAAGGTGATATTTTAGTAGTTGGTTTAAATTCCGACAAGTCTATTAAAAGATTAAAAGGAGAGAACAGACCAATTAATAGTATTGATGAAAGAAGCACAATACTTTCGTTATTTGATTTTATTGATTATATAATAATTTTTGAAGATGATACACCATTGAATATTATAAAAACATTATTACCAAATATAATTGTTAAAGGTTCAGATTATAATAAACAAAATGTAATTGGTATTGACTATGTTGAAGATGTATTGCTTTTTGATTTTATAAAAAATAAAAGCACAAGTTTAATTATTGAAAAAATAAAAAAATAATAAATTATATATCATATAATAGTTATTACATGATATATAATTTATATAATACATATCATTTAGGAGACCATATTTTTAATATGATTTTATTTTATATTATAAAAGACTATATAGAAAAAAAAAATATAATAATTAATTATTATATCCAATCAGTGTATTTTAATCAAGTTGCTGAATTTATTCCGAGCAAAAATGTGCGTTTATTTGATATAGGTAAAAAACCCAAAAAATCTTTAGAGTTGTGGATTGGTAATAGTTTTTTTGGATTTATATATGAACCAAAAAATTATAATATGAGTTATAATAACTTTTATAAAATTTTTTTTAATATAGCATTAACTAAACTAAGAATACCTATAAAACTAAATAGATTTACATATAAAGATGAAGATTTATTAAGTAGATATGAATTATTGGATGAAAAATATAAAAATATTGATATATTAGTATTAAATTCTCAACCGTTATCAGGACAATATAATTATGATAAAAATGAATGGGATAATTATATATTTTTTTTGAATGAAAAATATAAATTGATTACAACAACAAAGGTAAATAACAATATAGTATGTACAATGGATGATAATTTAACTATAAAAAATATAGCTGCTATATCTACTAATGTAAAGGTAGTTATCGCAGTTAATTCAGGTGTTGTTCCTGGATTATTAAATTACTATACGTTAAGTAATATAAAAAGATTTTATACATTTGATGACAGATGTTTTTATTCGTATCCTAATTTTGTTAGAAAACAAAAAATAAGTGAAATAACTCTTCAAGAATTAGATATGTATATTTAGTTGCGATTAATACAGTAAAACTATAAACCATATTTTTGCCATTTAAATAAATAACACATCATTTGTAATACATATTTTGGCATTATCATTATTTATTGCCTGTACATGAAAAGCTCTATGTTCACAATCCTCCTTATCTGCTTTTACATGACCATAATCAGGAAATATTAGTGCTGATTTTGATGCTCTCGCATGCGCATTTATATAATGTTTTGGTATCAAATCTAACCTTATATTTCCATCATAATATGTTCTTAAAAACTTGTTTGTTCTATAGATAGAAAACCCATTAAATGATGATATACACGGCAAAAGTTCATTTGGTTTTAAACTATTTAATTTTTTTGTAATAAAATTTTGAATTGTGCTATAATTATGTATTTCTGTATTCTCAAAATGATTATAACTAAACGCATATGGATAAATGCTTAGTGCCCATATATCATAGTACATCGGGGTCGTATTAAAGGATAAACCATCCCAATCATCTCTATTCAGATATTTTTGTAATATAGTTGGGTTTACTTCTTTACAGTTTACGTCATCAAAATCCATCATTATAAAATAAGGGAATCTATTTGTTTTTACATAATTTAAACAAAAATTTCTAGCTCTTGCTAATCTATGGGTCCTATATGGTGAAGTAAGCTCTTGGTTAACATAAAATAATAGTTTTGGATTTATGAGTTGATATGCTTTTAATTTTTCCAATGTATTATCATCTGATTTGTCATAATATATGACTATTTGGTAATCCTCAAATAGTGATGCTATTTTTTCAATGTTTTGAAATACTTTATCTAAAAATGGAGCACAATTTCTTACCGGTCCGCAAATACAACACTTCATATAATTATAATTTTATTATTTTATGAATTTTTATACCATTTTATAATTATACAACCATATTATTTAAAATTGAATTTATTATAATCAATAACGTTATATCATATTATACAAATTAATTCATAAACAATCAAAATGTTTCACATTGCTAGCACCCGTTTTAATAACAACACATTTTCCGAAAATATGGGATACAGAGAAAAACACAAGTTTCCTGTAATATATGGAACTATGATTAAAATTCACCGAAAAATAGATATCGGTTCATTTCTATTTATTGTAGAAATGAACAATGATACGAATAAAATAGAAGGTATTGGACTTGTTAAAAACTCTCTCGCATTAGAGAAAAAATATAAAATATATGAAAATGATGATTACAATCGTTATATATATCGTGGTAATTATTGGTTAAGTCGGCAACAAATAATAACTCTTGACAGTTCTATTGTTGAAATTTTCGATAAAATATTGTTTAAAGGCAAAACTCATTTAAAACGTGCTTGTGGAATTACTGTTCTAAATGAAAAATTATTTATCAGCTGGAAACAGAATATGGCTTTTTGGAAAAAGCAAATTAGACAAATATTTGTTCAAATGTTTTCTATAGAACCTGCCGAAATAAGAGACGTGAATTTTATTACAAACGACGATAACAACCAGACAAATGATACAGTAGAAATAAAAATAGACGGGACTACCAGTAAACAAAAAGAAATAATATTTGATATTATAGCCTAGTTCCTGAACCAACTAGATTTTGTAATAGAGCATTTGTATTGCTAGGTTTTGGTATGTATATTTTGATATTATCTTTACTAAAGTAGCTATGTATTTGAATTAAACTGTATACTAATAGGACAACAATGATAGCACCAATTAGATAATGTATTCCGTCAAAAAACATTCCTTGGACACTCATATACTAAATTATAATAATTTTTATTTTTTCAATTATTATATTTATCATTATTTCGTAAAAATATATATACAAAAATATATACCGATGAGTGAAATTATATGGTTTAAAGATTGTTCGTATAAAAACAAGAATTTAGTTGGAGGCAAATGTAGTTCTTTAGGTGAACTATATCATCTGTCAAGCAAATTACATTTTGATATCGCAAATGGGTTTGCTATTTCAACTACTTTTTATGATGAATTTATCAAAAATAATAATTTAGAAATGATTATTGAAACCAACCTAAATTTACTCAATCAGGAAAATATTAACAACATTGAAATACTTGACTCCGTGTCAAATGAACTAAAAACATTGATTATTGATGCGACTTTTACACCTGAACAAGAACACAACATTATAGAAAATTATAATCTATTATGTAGTCAATATGCTAATCAAAATATAGAAGTTGCTGTAAGGTCGAGCGCAATAGCAGAAGATATGCCAAACGCATCTTTTGCTGGACAGCAAGACACATTT
>Ga0194133_10002225_pt1 | contig 30761 bp, 43 predicted proteins | sample TA2KigOf40mmetaG_FD_155448 | JGI IMG/M metagenome (GOLD analysis project Ga0194133, IMG submission 155448) | Freshwater microbial communities from Lake Tanganyika, Tanzania - TA2015055 Kigoma Offshore 40m | ecosystem: Environmental > Aquatic > Freshwater > Lake | place: Tanzania: Lake... | reverse complement strand
AAATCAAAGATTAGCAGACGCTGCCGATCATAATAATCGTTTAACCATAGCTGGGGTTCAAGGTTATATGAACGATTATAATCAAAGGATCAGCAAGTATATGCCAAATGTTTTGTTATCTAATTTCAACATTTCAGTTTTAGAGAAATTTTTAAAAGACGCTCATAAAGCTGGACAACAATATAAAACTTTAAAAAGACAAGTTAGAAATATTAAAACATTTCTAAGACGCATGAATGCTGTTGGTAAAAAACCTTGCCTTGAAACTTTAGATTTTAAGATCCATGAGTTTTACGCAATTGTTCCAGCTGATGATAATAAATATTTTGAAGCTGTGCCAACTGTAATTAGCGATAAACAGATCCAGACTATATTAGAAAAATTAAATAGCGAAAAATTAAAAGATGAAGATTGCGCTATGAAGTTTGGCATCTTTACAATGTCTTTATTCTTTGGACTTAGAAGATCTGAATTGCTTGGTCTTAAAAGATCTCATGTAGATTTAGATAATAATCTATTGCATATCATTGGTATTAGAGATCGTAACGGTGAATGGTTAAATAGAACTAAAAATAGAGGCAGCAAAAGATCTATTGAACTTGATATTCATTCAGCAAAGTTTCTTAAATATTGGCTAGACTATGTGAATGCAAATTATTCTCATTCGCTTTGGTTGTTTCCAAGTTTAAAGAAAACAACCTACGGCTCGTTATCTCCTAAAAAAGTATCTGAATTAATTTGGACTACTTATGCGGATATGGGGTTGGCTAAAATTGAGAGAAGATCCGATGGACATATTAAAGTTGTCGAGTCTGATTTTAAAGGCGCACCTCTTAAAACTTTCAGACATAGGCTTGCAACAATGCTTATAAATTCTATGAACTCTGAAAAAACTTTAGATGCTAATTATATTAAATCAGTAATTGGCCATACACGATTTCAAACAACAAGAGATCGCTACGGCAATCACAGTTTAATTGGTAGCTTAGAAGAACGTAAGGCAAGAACTGCAGCCAAACAAAGAGCTTTGAATTTAGATAATTTAATAAAAAATTCGTAGGTACTAAGTATCATTGGAGGCTTAGATCGTTAATCTCTGAGCCTCCTAATCAGTATTTTTTTTATATTTTATTAATAAAACGTTACCGCAAAGGTAATCGTTAGTTTTATAAAAGTAATTATAAAGTTTTGTAGCTTCATTATTTTTTGGTAATTTTTTTAATTTACCTTCAGCATCTACAATAAAAGAATATTTATTATTTAATTTTATTTCTTCTAAATTACCACCGATAAAAGACTTTGCTTGTATGTAAAAGTTGTGGGGGGTCTGGGTAACTGCTAGACTAATTTTTTTAATTTTATTCATAACACAACTTGATGTTTTACTTAACGAGTAATTAAAGTTATTCGTTAAAAAATTAAATTGCTTTCTAATTGTATTGTAAAGATAAACCAGCAGGCACTCTGGAGTCGAAATTTTTTTTATTTTCTTTTATTTTTATCTATTTTAGCAAGCGCTCTTGAACCATCTTTATATAAAATATAAAAATTACCTCTGCCGTCACCATAGTAACCTGTAATTTCTTTTTTAGTCTGTCCTAAATTTTTCATAATAGTTAATTTTATCTTCTTCAGTTATTTCTTTGTGTCTGCCAAATTTTTTATTGCTAGCTATATCGCTTTGAGTATGAATGTTAATTTTCTCTTCGCACTCATTTAATTTATTTTCTAATAAAATAATTCTTTCGTTTTTATCTTTAATAATCTTTTGTAGATTTTCATTTTCTTCAACAATTCTTTGCCAATCATCTAACTTAATTTCAATCATTTCAGTCATAATCTTCAATAACTTCAATTTTATCACCTGGCTGCAAATCATACTTACTGTTTGGTTCTTCAATCAAAGCTATTTCTTTTTTAGTTTCTTTTAAAATATTCTTCACATGATCTTTGGTTTGATCCAGGACTACTGATAAGTTTGGATAGTTTTGCGGATATATTCCATAAATATAAAGATCACTTATGGAAGTCATAAGTCTTGATAAGCCTTGGTATTGTTTTTTAAGCCTTAGTATTTTGCTATCGTATTCAATCATTTGTGTACCAAATTAAGAAAAATATCGACATTGAAATTACAAAAAATATTTCAATCCAAGTTAGGCTTTGTATTGTTTCCAGCATCGATCGCTTCTTTTATTTTATATTTAACATTAAAAACTTTAACGTTTGTAAATGTTGCATTAGTTATTTTTTTTCCTTCTTCAATTTGAGCTGCTGCCTCATCAGGATATTCTTGTTCCAAAATAAAATCGCAGTTACCTATTGATGTTTTCACGATTATTGACATAACTTTGTTACATTACTTGCATGAGTATTTGTAATGATGTTGCCTTGATTATGAGTAAAATTTGTAAATGGAATGTTGTCAGTCTTAATCATAAGTAAGATTTTTTCATGCAAACCTTTGCGAACTTTAACGTACACACACCAATTGCAACTAACTTCAGGATGTTGTTTTTGAAACTCTACCTCTACTGCATCAACTTCTATAATCATTGTACAATCTCCTTATATTTAAGATGTAATGTTGTATTTTGATAATCCTTGACTGTTACATTCTTTGAAAGATCCGCCATGCTTGAAAGATTAACGGAACCTAATTTAAAATCTCCATCTGCAGTGTTAAAAAAATTAGCTTCAATGAGCCTACTCATTATTGCGATGTAGTCTGGATTAATTAAATTTTTAATTTCCTCTTTAAAAAAATCAGCAAATTGTTTTAATCTAAATATAGTTAAAGCATTTAGGCCATTTTCATATTTATAAATTTGTTGATGAGTAACGCCAATAACTTCAGCTACAGCAGACATACTTAATTTTCTTAAAACTCTGCAGTACCTTAAATTAGAACCGATCATTTTATTAAATGGATCTTCAACACTTTCCATCATTCTTTTTCTCATTTGTTCTCCTGGTTGTTTGGTTTATTTGTTGTGCTTTCAAAACAAGCAGCAGGAAACTCTTTGAAAGTATTACCTATTCTTAAAAAGTAGCCTGGGATGTTATTGAAATTTTTTATATACCAAGATGTGCCGTTTATATTTTGACAGTTACCTGTTGAATTATCTTTAAATTTAGCCTCACCAATGATGGTCCTGTATCTTCTTCTAGGCATCTTCTTCACTTTCTTTCCAAACATCATTTCTTTGCTCTATGATCGTTTTTGATAATATTGAAATAAGTCGTCTAGCTGTAAAGCTATCGAAAAACATGATGTCACCGTAATTAGCTAATAAATCTAAATCTTTTTCTGAAATTACTAAAACCTCAAAATTAGGCTTACTCATTTGTTCTTTTAATTTTTTTTGAAAAACCAACAATTCCTGCTCAATCTCAACTAATCGACTGTTTTCCTTGCCAGGAAATAAAATAATATTATCTAAAATTTTGGTCATATTTTTTTAAATAATTTTTATATTGTTTCATTACTTTATAATCAGACGTTGTATCTTTATGAGATAATTCTAAATTCATTTTAAATTCTTTATAGTTCATAATAATTTTTAAATTTTTTTGTGAATTCCTTAGTTTCTTTTTTTTCGTGTAATTGTTTTGCTTGTTCCAAATAACTTTGTGCATCAATGTAACTATCTTCTTTAAATTTATGTGATGCTCTTACTAATTTTGCTGCTGTGTACATCAGACAAACTTGATGAGCCGTAATTTCTGTTTTTAATATTTTAGAAAGAAGTACGGACCAGACTTTAGCAATAGATTTCATATTGCTGTCGAATGATCCATACTCCAATTCTTTTATTTTTTTTATGGAGTTCAATCTTTTATTTAGATTGTTTGTTTCCACTCTTACTCCAATCTTTGTGAGCCTCTTTAATAAAGAACTCAATTGTCTTACTCATAGATATTGGCAGCTCAAATCTTTTAGCTGCCAACTCTTCGATCTTCTTGTAAGTTTCTATGTTGATTGCTACGGATTTAAACTTATCTGCATCCATTACATCTTCTCCAGTTCATCTGGGTTAAAAGATGTTTGTGCAGTCATTGTATTTCCTGCTGCATCAGCAAGCTCAACTCTGTGGAACCAATAATATTCAGATCCTTTTGGCATCTTACCTTCGCCATTAGCTATCGATTTATAGGCACCAAATCTGTACTTCACTCCAGCAATATCTATTGAACCAGAAAGATCATAACTGTTTGGATTTTTTTTATCAGATTTAGGAACAGCAATTCCTAAATTCTTTTTTTTTGTATCAACCATTATTCAAGTTAACTCCTTTGTTTGTTAGGTTAGTTTTCACGGCTGTAAATTTTTCCATAAATCTTTTGTAAGATAATGGATTGTTAGCTTTTAATTTTTCAAAAGCTGGTTTGTAAGTTGACAGCCATGCTTTGTAGGCTCCGAGATGACTAATCACTTCAAGCTCTGTTAAAGCCTTTTGTAATTGTTTATCTTGTTGTTCGATTGCCAGACTAACTTCTTCAGCAGAAGCAATCTGATCGTTTATTATTCCAAGAAATGCAAGCGCACGACCTACTGCAGAAGTTTCTGCATTTTCAAGCGCACTTGTTTGGTTAATTCTGGATGCAGATCTAAATTCTTCTGCAAGTCCTGTACTAACGTGCTTTCCTTCAAGGAATATATCCGCCTGGACAACGGCTTTATCGCTATCCAAATGAATTACTTTTGTTGTTATATCTAAATCAACACCTAGATTTCTGCGTGCTATAGCAAGTCTATGTGCAACAGTTGCATAATCTTTGCCGTGAATAGATATGGTTTGACCATTTAATGAGTTTTTAAAATCACTAATGGTTTTTACTAATTTATCAGCCATAAAATTAAACCTCCTGTTATTGTTGTTATTGTAAGTGCTAATAAAATTCTTTGTCGTCTTAATTTTTTACGCAGCTTTCGATCCTCTAAAATTAATGAGCCAATATAATTATACATTCCATAACCTCTTAGCTTGCTCAACAAACTCTTGACCAATACTCCATTGAAACGGATGATCGAACTGCGGATCTACATCCTCAATTAAATTTTTCTTAATTTCATCAACACTTAAATCTTGGTATCTTGTAAATAAACGTTCTCTTCTTTTTGCAACGTTTAAAATATACTTAAAATTCTTTTTTAATCCTTCAACTGTAAGAAATGGACAATTTGTTTCATCAAAGATTGCAAAGTCTTGCTCTGATACATAGAGAAGTTTTATTGGAACTTCATAATTGTAAGCAGCAGCATAAAATGAAACTTGAATTAAATGCGATTGAGAAGGCAAGGCTGGACATTTAGATGATACAAATGACAAACTACCATCTTTTTTAATTTTACCTGGCCTTGACCATAAAGTCTTTAGTTCAAGAAGAAAGGAACCAGCAGGCTGGGGTAACGGAGAAGAAATGCCTGTTGGAAAAGACTTGACTAAAGATCCAAACTCAAAATCACTTCTTCCGATAATGTCAAGAAAGAGAGAAAAAACATTACCTGGAATTGTTACATGATTTTCGCAAGTTACAGGACCAGCCTTACCTAATTTTCCAATTGCTTGGAAAGCGTTTTCAATTGTACTAGGAATTGTGTTTAGATAATAATCTTTCTTTGCTTGATCTTTATCATTCACAGGCTTGTACTTTTTGAATTCATCTATTGCAGCACGAACTGCAAAATCTTTTTTTAATTTTATATGATTTGTAGGTGATAATTTATTTGCAGAATTTAACTTCCATAAAATATCAGCGTAGTGCCATTGTAGAGCATTGTTAACACAAACTCCTGCAGCCATTTGTGCGTTGCCTTCAAACAATCTTCTAGTGGCTTGATCGCAAATTACATATTTATAAATATATGGACCATCAGGCATTAAAGTCTGAGTTGGTGAGTGATGAGTTAATTTTAATTTTGCAGCAAAAGTCGGAAGTTGATTTTTAATTTCCGCAAGTGGATCTAAAATTTTATTTTCTGAAATTATATTCGTGTTTGTCATAACACGAGATATAAACTCCTAGTCTAATATGTCTATAAAAGTTGTCAGACTTGACTATAATTTGTCCGCAAAGGCTCTTTTGTCTTTAACGGCTGATATGGCAGTATTGGCACTTTTGTTTGTTCTTTTTTTTTGTCTTTGTAACCACATTTCAAATTTATCTGCAGGATAATGAGGTCTATTACAAACTATAAAATATTCTGGAACATCACCGTTATTAGCTTTTGGATTTTCTCGCATAGTTCTTAAAGTGCGCTCATCAATGCCGTACAATCTTTTAATTTTAGCAGGTTTTAAAGCAACGCCTGTAAATTCGTTCATGCTGTTTTCTTTCTTTGAATAGTTTTAATTGCATCATCTGGATTAGCAAGCAGACTTTCATACTGATTTAAAACTTGTTGGTATTTCTTTTTTACTTCTCCACTTTTTTTTTGGTCCGTTATTTCAAATAATAATTTTTTTGTTTCTAATAAAGTTTTTTCAAGATTGTCAATTTTTTCTTGTATATCTTTACGTAAAATTGCGCTTTTTACTCTATTAGATTTTTTTGTAATTATTGGATCAACAATTGCAACTACAGGAGATACAAATAACGGATCAACAATATCTTCAATAACAATTTTATTTTTTGCAAAAGGATCTGGATTTAAAATATTTATTTTGCCACGCGCATTTTCATAAACACCATAATAATATTTAATTTCATCTATTCCAAATTCTTCATGCACAAATTTTTTGCCAATAATAACTAATTTACCGTGATAGTTTTTTGTGTCGCTGCCTTTGTAATAAAAAATTATGTGATTGTTATAAATTGAACCTCTGCTTAAAATTTTGATTGCTTTTATAGATGGTCTAAAAATATCTCTTGGTACTGTAACTGTTTCATTATCGTAATACCAAATTTCTCCTGGAATGTAATTATTTTCTCCAAATTCATTTGCTGATAATAGATCTACAGCTCCCCAAACTTCACAACGCAGCTCATTAAATAATAAATCTACAGGATCACAATTTAAAATTTGTGAGTAGTGTATTGCTTGATCGATGGATATATTTCTTTTGCCTCGAACTTCTTTCCAAACATTTGAAAAATTTTTATCAGCTTTGTTAGCAAAAGATTTATCATCAAAATTATTTATGTGTAATTGTGTACTTAATTGCTCTGCAGTATCTGCAATTAAAAAATGGCTGCTTAATAATTTTTTTTGGTATTCGTTTTTTTCAAAAGTCCATTCATTAATAAAATTTTCTTTGTTTTTTATAAAATCTAAAGTTAAAATTTTTCTATAAACATCAATAGAATTGCCGCTGATCTCACAGTTCCATGTCTTACCTTTGTAATTTTCACTAATTTTTAAAGACCAAATATTAATTGAAACTGTTGCAAATGTTCCTGTTTGAATTCCTGGATTTTTTTTAAATGATATGAAGTAATCGAAATCCTGTGCCGACATTAGTTCTAGTTCTGTTGGCTGCGCTGGTTTCCAGATAGTCTTTAAAGCTATTTCCATAGATATATAAGATTATATAATTTAGACCATTTTCATAGTCAAGTATGACAAAAGACTTGACAGGCTATCTGGGTAAATTATTGAGGAATTACTATGCAAATACACGGATTAAATAATGGCTAGAAATGAGTTTTATAGCGTAACACGCACTCCTGTAAGCATTTGGCACAGAAATCAGCATGATTTAGTGGCTGCAACGGATATTGATTTGTGTGAAATATGTCCAGCTTGCGCTAAAATTCTTGTAATTAGCGACACAATTTACAATGTGGATGGCTCATTTAGAGGCAAATCAGAGTGGCTGCAAAGACCATACAAAGAAATAGCTAAATGCTTAAATATTCCATTTTGGGAGGTTTTTTACACAGTAAATGAATTCGACTCACAAAGACCAATAGTAGAATTTAACATTAGAAGAATTTATCCAAATCCAACAAACGATTTAATTAATTTAACTCCAGACGAATACCTACAATACCTGGAGCATAAAGTTCAGCAGCATATTCCAGATTGCAAATCCAAAGAATATTTAAAAAAAAGAATGAACACACCAACACAACAAAACAAAACATTATTAAGAAAAAATAATTATGAAAGATTATTATCTTAGCTGCAAAGCGTTACTTACAAATTTAAAATTAACAAATCAAGAGTTTAGAATTTATCAATATCTTTGTTCTGAATATAATTTGCGAAAGCATGGGCCGTTTGTTCGAATTGTAAATATTGCAGGTTTTTTCCAAATATCTGTTGCAACAGTTAAAGAAATATTATCCAGGATTGCAGAGCTGGAGCAGGATCAAAAAAAATTACTTACAGTAAATTTTAATGGAACTTATTTAGAATTTGAAATGCCTTATTATAAATCTTTTTTAGAAAATTTAGGATTTAAAAAAAATAATCTTGCAGCAGGTTTTAAAAATGTACAAAATAAACTAAAAGAATTAAATTCGCAAGCAGACACTAAAATATATTTATTTCCTAAATTAGATCAATTTGATTTATCAGAGGCGCTGCGAGATATGCCAGATGAAGATTTTGATAAAATAAAGCCAAGTCAATTGCGATTTCCTTGGGTATATTACGATGAAAAAACTAGACGAACAGATACTCAATAAAGAATTATACACAGAAGTTCAGCTTATGATTTTACTGGAGGACGCTGTTTATACTGAAAGATTTATTGCAAAGCCTAACAATCGCAGAGTTCCTGCTATGTATAAGATTATAGAATGTTCTTACGATGAGCAGGATTATGGATATTATATTTCATCATACAAAGGCAGAGCAACGCCAAGGCAGCTTACAAGATATAATTTTGCGGTTGAAGTTATGCTTATGATAAAATCTGATGTTGATAATGATCCTGTATTTGCAAGGAAATTATTATGGATGAAAGCAAATAGATTTCCAATGACAAAGTTAGCAAAGATGTTTGGTTACCACAGAACTACATTAAAAATTAAATATCAGACAATATTGGAGAGATTAGTTAAAAAAATAAATTCTACATTTTCGTTTGACAGGCTCGACAAAATTCTTTACAAATATTGATACGCTCATCGTATTATATATTTCTCACATACATCATAAATAAAATTATTATCCTAGCCTATACAAATAAGCGAACAGGTGTAAAATAACAGTCTGTTGTCAACTACAGATCATCTATGCGCTGTTGTTTATTTTTTAAATAAAAAGTCTTGCAACAGAATAGTTAAAAATAATTCTCACTACAGTATAGTTATGAAGAAGATTAGAGTTGCTTGCGAAACCATAAACAAACAAAATAAACTTCCTTGCAAAGCTCCAGGAATATTATGCAAGAACGGTAATATTCGTTGCAGAGTTCATGGTGGATATTCCACAGGTCCAAAGTCTGCAAAGACAACCGAAGGCAAAATAAAATTATTAAAGAATTTAAAACTTAAAAATTATGAACGAATTGCAACTGACATCAGAAATAGAGAACTCAATCATAACGCAACTGATGAACGGAACTCCATTAACCAAGATTTGCAAAGCCAAGGATAGTCCAAGTTTATCTAAAGTTTATAAATGGATTGCAACTAACAAAGAGTTTGCTGACAAGATTTTAACTGCAAGACGCATTGGAGCGCAAACATATTTAGACAGTATGATTGAAGAGCTTGAAGGCGCAGACAATCGTAACATACAAGTCGTTAGAGAAAAATTACATCACTATCGTTGGTTAGCTTCAAAGTTAATTGGTATCTACGGTGATAAACAAGAAATTAGAACAGACAGCAAGATTGAAATAACTTGGAATGTGCCAGACGTTAACACAAATACAAATACGAATGTGATTGATGTGAGTGTTTGTGCTGATGATAATAGTTTAGATAGTTCGGTAGTGCGCACATAAAAACATATTCTCGCACGCATCATGAGGTTTGCAATTTTATAAGTTATTAAAAGTTTTTTACACCAGGCTTGCACCAACTAATTAAATAGATAAGGCAATTCACTATAGAGTGTCGGCTAGTCAAGCAAGTATCGATATTTCTGTAGGCAAATTACGTTTTTTCTGCGGTACTACACCTCAAAAACGTGGGTGCGGACTGTATGCGATAAATTACCGATCAAACACATGAACGAACAAACAAAGTCATTAATGAAACATATTTTAGATAAATATAAAAACATACAAGCAGTTACATTCTCAACGCACAACAACGATCTTGTAATTAATTTTTCAGGATTTGAAAGCGAAGAAGATTTAAAAGACTTTGCAGATTTTGTATTTACTAAAATCAAAATGCAATATGTGGATCTGCAGAAGATGCCTAGCATTCACTAATGAAAGTTGTTCTACCTTATACACCAAGAAAACAACAAGCCTACGTTCATAATGAATTAAGTAAATACAGGTATGCGGTTCTGTGTTGTCATAGAAGATTTGGCAAAACAGTTTTATGTATTAATCATTTAATTAAAATGGCGATGACGAATAGAAATCATCAGCCACGATATGCTTATATTGCACCGACTTATAGTCAGGCAAAAAAGATAGCCTGGGATTATTTAAAACATTTTACCGACAAGATACCTGGCACAAAATATAACGAAACAGAGTTACGTTGTGATTTAGTTAATGGTGCTAGAATAACTTTATTGTCATCTGAAAATCCTGATAGCATTAGAGGAATATATTTAGATGGCTGTATTATTGATGAGGCTGCACAAGTACAAGCAGCTTTAATAGATGAAGTTATTACTCCTGCATTATCGGACCGCAAAGGATTTATGATCCTAGTTGGAACGCCAGCAGGTATGAATAATTTATTTTACGATTATTACCAAAAAGCACAAAGCAATAAGAATTGGTTTTTATATAAAGCAAAAGCCTCTGATACAAAGATAGTTGATAAAGAGGAATTGCAAGCCGCTCTTGGAGTTATGGGGGTTGCTAAATATAACCAAGAATTTGAGTGTTCTTTTATTGGTAATATTAGAGGCTCTATTTATGGAGATCTACTAAGCAAACTTGAAGATAAAAAACAAGTTGCTTCTATTCCTTATGATCCTGCTTATCCTGTGCATACTGCCTGGGATATTGGATTTAGCGATAGCACATCTATAATATTTTTTCAGCAGATCGGACACGCTATTCACATTATTGATTACTATGAAAATAATAATCAAGCGTTTCCACACTATGCACAAGTCTTAAAAGAAAAAGATTTTGTGTACGAAAATCACTACGCACCACATGATATAGAAGTTACAGACTTTGCATCTGGTAAGACCAGAAGAGAAGTTGCTTATCAAATGGGGATTAGATTTAGAGTAGCACCAAAAATTTCATTAGAAGATGGAATACATAGTGTGAAAATGGTTTTAGAGAGATGTTTTATTAATATTGATAACTGCTCTAAATTAATAAATGCACTTCGTCATTATCACCGAAAGTATAATGACAAAGACAGAGTATATAAACTTTCAGTAAATCACGATTGGTCATCTCATGCAGCAGATGCTTTGAGAACCTTAGCCGTTGGTTTGCAAGAAGTTAAAATTTTTAACAACAGCAGCCGACAACAAGTGGCTGACAACCAATTTAATATATTATGAGTTTTATTTTTGGAAAACCAAAAATGCCAGAACCTCCAAAATTTATAGAGCCAAAAGTTGAGGCGGTTCCAAATTTTGAAGATGTAAAAAGAAGAGAAGCAGAAGATCTTGCGATGCGTGAAAGTATGGCCAGACGAAGAGGCAGACGTTCTACAATATTAACAGGCACAGGACTTACAAGTTCTCCTGAGTTAGATAATAAAACTTTATTAGGCGCTTAATCATGGGGTTAGGAAAAAAGATTGTTGATATAATGCAACAAGCTAAAGCAATTGAAAAAGTTAAACAAACAGAAAAATCTTCAGCAGTTGCTAAAGAAGTTTCAAATACAAAATTACCAATGTCAAAAAGAAGAACAAGATCTTTGCAAAAACAAAGTCAGTTAAATAACCAAACAACTTTACTAGGAGGTTAACATGGGTGGACCTATTCCAAATCCGTTTAAATCAAAACCAAAAGCACAAGAGCAACCGCAAGTGCCAGCACAAATGGAAGCACCAAAACCAGCTACCGTTCCTGCAGGACCAACTGCTGTCGAGATGACAGATCAAAGATTAATTGATGCAAGACGTAGAGGCAGACGTGCAAATATTTTGACAGGCGTTACAGGACCTGCAGACACATTGTCTTTAGGTTATAGATCTTTACTTGGATAATAAATGCAAGAACAAAATTTAAGAGATCTCTCACGAGATTTAAAAAGAAATTTATCTAGGTTAATGGAGCAAAGAAGTAACTTTGAAAGCCATTGGCAAGAAATAGCAGATGTACTGCTGCCTAGACGAGCCGACATTACAAAAGAACGAGCAAAAGGCGACAAGCGAAACACTGAAATATTTGATGGAACAGCCATACATTCGCTCGAACTTTTGGCAGCTTCACTACATGGAATGTTAACCTCATCTGCAAATAGATGGTTTTCTCTAAGATTTAAAGAGCCAATTCTAAATGATGAGGATGAAGCGAAAGAGTGGTTGGATGATGCAACAAATAAAATGTATGTAGCTTTTAACCGTTCTAATTTTCAGCAAGAAGTATTTGAGTGTTACCATGATTTAATTGCATTCGGTACCGCTTGTTTAATGATCGAAGAAGATCGAGAGGACATCGTTCGTTTTTCATCAAGACATATAAAAGAATTATACATAATGGAAAATGACAAAGGATTTGTTGATACCATTTATCGTAAATTTAAAATGCCAGCTCAGGCAATCGTTGCAAAATTTGGCGGTGAGAATGTAAGCTCTGCTATTCAAAACGCATTTAAAAAAAATCCATTTGATGAAATATCTTTAGTTCATGTTGTACGACCAAGATTAATGTACGATGAGAAGAAAAAAGATAAAAAGAATATGCCGTTTGAAAGTATTTATTTTGAATACGAAAGCGGACATATTATTTCACAAGGAGGATTTAAAGAACTTCCTTACGTTGTACCAAGATATTTAAAAGGCTCATCAGAGATATACGGCAGATCTCCTGGAATGAATGCTTTACCTGATGTTAAAGTTTTAAACAAAATGGTTGAGGTATCATTAAAGGCCGCAGCTAAGATGGTTGATCCACCATTATTAGTTCCTGATGATAGTATGATTTTGCCTGTTCGTACATCTCCAGGTTCATTAAATTATTATCGATCAGGCTCACGAGATAAAATTGAACCATTACAAATAGGTGCAAACTCTCCGCTTGGAATTAATTTAGAAAACCAAAGACGAGATGCGATTGCAAAAACTTTTTATGTAGATCAATTAATGATGTCTAGTTCTAATCGTTCTATGACAGCCACAGAAGTTACGGCTCGTAATGAAGAACGAATGAGAATTTTAGGACCAGCATTATCAAGATTACAAAACGAATTATTGCAGCCAATGATTATTCGTGTGTTTAATATTATGTTAAGAAATAATTTATTTGTTCAAGCTCCACAAATGCTTGCTAATCAAGAAATTGATATTGAATATGTATCGCCTATGGCAATTGCACAAAGATCCCAAGAACTACAATCGATTATGAGAGGATTAGAAGTATTTGGCTCTATTAGCCAAGTATCTCCTGTAACAGATTATATTGATGAAAACGGTCTAGTTAAAACCATTATCAATGTTTTAGGATTACCTGCGAAGATGATTAGATCAGATGCGCAAGTAAGACAAAAAAGAGAGCAACAAGCACAACAACAACAAATGCAGATGCAAATGCAACAAGAACTCGCTGGTAGCGAAATTGCACGTAACGCTGCACCAATGGTGAAAGCTCTCAATGGAACACAACAACAACCACAATAAAAAATTTCTCGAACTTGTTGCTGATTACAAAATTGTATTCGGTAGCGATGAAGGAAAACGAGTTCTAAGCGATCTCGAAAAAAGATGTCATGAGTTTGTAACTACTCATCAAAAAGGTGATAGTCACGAAACAGCCTACTTAGAAGGTCAACGCTCTGTACTTATCTTTATTAAAAACGCTCTAAAACAAACTAACAGTTAAATAAATGGAAAATCAGACAACTGCTCCTGTAGCAACAGGACAATCTGATGTTCAACAAAATGTTGCTTCATCAGTACAAGCGCCAACAACTTTAGCGCAACCTGTATCTACACAGGCTAAACAGGAAAATAAAATAGATTTCAAATCTTTAATTCCTGAAAGTTATAAAGAAGAAAAATCATTACAAAATTTTAATGATATGGAAAGTTTTGTAAAAAGTTATCTGCACGCACAAAAATTAGTAGGCATGGATAAAATTCCTGTTCCTAATAAATATGCAACAGATGAAGATTGGCAAGCCGTATTTAAAAAATTAGGTGCGCCAGAAACTCCAGATCAATATAAATATTCTTTTAAAGATGAGGAAGTTGATCCAAATCAGTTAAAAGAATTTAATCAAGCTGCACATAAATTAGGATTACTTCCTAAACAAGCAGAAGGATTAATAAAATTTTATAATGAGCTTAATCAAAATTCTGTACAGCAACAAGAAGCACAAGCTGCAACTGTTAGACAAGAAACAGAATTAAGTTTGAAAAAAGAATTTGGACCAGAGTTTAATAAAAGACTTGACCAAGCTAAAAGACTTGCAAGTTCAACTTTAGGTGCTGATTTTTTAAATAATACTATTTTACAAGATGGGTCCAGACTTGGTGATAATGTTTTATTAGTAAAAGCATTTTCACAACTTGCTGACAAATTATCGGAAGATGAAATTGTCAAAGGTGAAGGTTCTGGCTATCAAACCGCAGCCGACATCCAAAGAGAAATAGATACTCTTATGGAAGAAGGTTCTCCTTATTGGACAAGCGGTCATCCTAACCACAAGAGAGCTGTTGATGAAGTTTATAAACTTAGACAGTTATTAAATGGTTGAAAAACAAATTCTAACCGAACACGAAATACGCCTGGAATGCTTGCGTTTAGCTGTTGAATTCGCATCTGAAAATATCAAGCTAGATCCAATTCCTGTGGCGCAAAATTATTTCGATTGGGTAATGAAAAAAAATTCTATTGAGAAAATCCGTAAAGGATCTCAAAGATAAACGATGAAGTGTAATCGTTAAATACACAGGCAAGATCCAGATTTCTGGAAAATCGAACCGACTAATCAAAACTTAAACTAACAACAAGGAGATTGACAATATGTCAAACCAAATAACCACAGCTTTTGTACAGCAGTATTCAAACAATGTACAAATGTTGTCACAACAAAAAGGTTCTCTTCTTAGAGGTAGTGTGAGAGTTGAAAGCGTTGTAGGAAAAAATGCTTTCTTTGACCAAGTTGGTAGCGTAGCTGCCGTGTTAAGAACAACACGCCACGCAGAAACGCCTCAGTTGGATACTCCACATTCACGAAGAAGAGTATCTTTGGCTGATTATGAGTATGCTGATCTTATCGACAATCAAGATAAGTTAAGAACTCTAATCGATCCAACATCATCTTATGCTTTAGCTGCAGCTTATGCTTTAGGCAGAGCGCAAGACGATGTAATTATAAGCGCTGCAACAGGAACAGCATTCACAGGCGAAACAGGAAGTACATCTACTTCTTTGCCAGCTGGTAATGCAATTACTGAAGCATCAACAAACGGATTAACATTAACAAAATTAAGAAATGCTAAAAAAATTCTTGATAGCGGTGATGTAGATCCTTCAATTCCAAGATACATCATAGTAGCACCACAAGGTGTTATCGATTTACTTGGTGATACAAACGTTACAAGTTCTGACTACAATACAGTTAAAGCTCTTGTGAATGGTGAATTAAATACATTCATGGGTTTCAATTTTATTATGTCGAACAGACTTTCTAAATCTGGCAATTTAAGAAAAGCACTTGTGTACACACAAGATGCAATTCTTATGGCAGTTGGACAAGACATCATGACTAGAATTGATGAGCGATCAGATCGTGGTTACTCAACACAAGTCTATGTATGTCAATCCATTGGCGCAACCAGAATGGAAGAAGCTAAAGTTGTATCAATCGAATGTCACGAAGCATAGGAGGAATAAAATATGGCAACAGTATATTCAGTTCAAAAAACTAAATGGAGTCAGAATGTTCCTTCAGAAAACATCAAAACTAATGAACAAGGCGGAAAAGTAAGAATTGCTTTTGCAGAATACGAAGCAAGCTCACTTCAAATCGCTGACGTTATACAATTCTTTAACCTACCAAATGGTGCAAGAATTATTGACGGTTACTTAGCAAATGATGCTTTAGGAGCTTCAACTACATTATCCGTTGGATATGCGGCTCACACTAACGCAGCTGGAACAACAGTATCTGCTTCAGCGGCTAATTTTTTAGCAGCAACTTCAACATCATCAGCAGCAAGAACAGACATAGCAGCGACAATCGCTCTAGGTTCTGGTTCAGTTGTAGATGCAAATAAAGACGGAATGCCAATTACAGCAACACTTGCTGGCGGAGCGGCAACAGGAACGATCTATTTAACAATTAGATACGTTGTTGACTAATTCTTAGTCGAAATGGGGGAGGCGTAATTGCCTCCTCCTTCAATCATTCATGATAAAATTTATTTTAATAGGACTAGTGTGTTCACCTCTTTTAGAAGAGTGTTTTATAATTCAGCCAAAGATGGCTTTCAAAGATTTAGAAAGTTGCACTTATGCTGCAAAGTTTTTTGAGGAACGGTATTCCGTAGGATCAATTTCAGTAAAATTAAATTGTAAGGACAAATATATATGGCAAGCGTTGTAGAAATAGTTAATTCAGCATTAAATTTATTAGGAGCCTCAACTATTACAGCTCTTACGGATGACAGTAAAAATGCAAGAATTTGTAATCAAAGATATGAACCGATTAGAAATAGAATATTTAGATCGCATCCTTGGAACTGTTTATTAAAAAGAGTTCAACTCGCACAAGATGCAACGGCACCTGTGGTGGAATATGCTTATGCTTATACTTTGCCTGCAGATTGTTTAAGAGTTTTAAAAATACATACAGGCGCACTCGACAGTATTGAAGCTGATATTAAATATAACATTGAAGGTCGAAAATTAGTAACGGATGAAGCAACCGTTTATATTCTCTACGTTGCTTTAATTACCGATCCAAACGAATACGATACTTTTTTACAAGAAGCACTTGCTGCTCAACTTGCAGCCGATATTGCTTACGGTATTACCAACAATGCAACGCTTGCAAAATATTATCAAGAACAAGCAGATGAAAGATTAAGAGAAGCAAGATTTATTGATGCAACGGAAAATAGCATTAGTTCACTTGAAAGTAATGAATTCACAGATGCGAGGTTATAAATGCCTCGAACAACATTAGCGCTTACTTCTTTTGTATCTGGTGAGCTTGGCTCTAAACTAGATGGTAGAACTGATTTTGATAAATATAGAACAGGCTGCAAAACTTTAGAAAATTTTTTAGTCCATCCACAAGGAGCAGCGACTAGAAGAGTAGGTACACAATTTATTAGTGAAGTTAAAACTTCTGCTAATAAAACAAGATTAATACCGTTTGAGTTTTCAACAACACAAACTTATATTTTAGAATTCGGTAATCAGTACATTCGTTTTTATAAAGACAAAGGTCAAATTTTATCAAGTGGATCTGCTTATGAAATTGCATCACCTTATTTAACGGCTGAATTATTTGAAATTAAATTTGCTCAATCAGCAGACGTTTTATACATTTGTCATCCAAATCACGAAGTTCGAAAATTATCAAGAACAGGTCATACCAATTGGAGTTTAGATGAATTACTTTTTACTTACGGTCCATTTTTAGATGAAAATACTGAAACAACGACTTTAAGTGCAAGTGCGATTTCAGGAAATGGGATAACTATTACTGCATCAGCTGTAACAGGAATTAATAATAATACAGGTTTTCAAACATCTGATGTGGGTAGATTAGTTAGTATTGGTTATGGATTAGGATATGCAGAAATAACTGCACGAACTTCAACAACTGTGGTAACCGCTGATGTACTTGAAACATTAGCACCAAAAGTTAATCCATCTAAACTTTCAAAGGAAATTTCATCATCAGATACCACAATTGTTGTCGATAAAATTGATGATTACGCAACAACAGGTACAGTTAGAATTGATGATGAATTAATTACCTACACAGGCAAAGATGCAGCTACAAGAAGTCTTACAGGCTGTACTAGAGGAACTAGCTCAACAACCGCTGCAACTCACAGAACTTTAGCTTTTGTGTATAGTTCAGAAAATATTGCAACGACTAAATGGAAACTTGGAGCCTTTTCTGATTTTTCAGGTCATCCTGCTTGTGTATCTTTTTTTGAACAACGATTAGTTTTTGCTGGTACAAACACAGAGCCACAAACAATTTATTTTTCAAAATCTGGCGATTACGAAAACTTTGCAGCAGGAACTTTAGCAGATGATGCGATGATTTATACAATCGCTTCTAATCAGGTAAATAGAGTTCGATATTTAAAAGCACAACGAACATTAATTATAGGAACCACAGGCGGAGAATTTACAGTAACAGCAGATGGAACGGATGCTGCAGTTACACCAACAAACTTAACAATTAAAAAACAAAGTTCATTTGGAACCGCTGATGTCGATGCTTTACCTGTTGGTAATGCAGTTATCTTTTTACAAAAAGCAAAAAGAAAATTTAGAGAGTTAGCATACAATTTCGATAGTGACGGCTATGTCGCACCTGATCTTTGTATTTTAAATGATGCTGTAACTGATAGCGGAATAAATGAATTTACTTATCAGCAAGAGCCTTCAAGTATTTTGTGGGCTGTTCGAGATGATGGAATTTTAATTGGTCTTACTTATCAAAGATCTGAAAATGTAGTTGCTTGGCATAAACATAAATTAGGCGGTTCTTTTGGAACAAGTCAATTTGGTATTGTTGAAAGTATTGCATCTATTTCAGGAACTTTAGATGAAGATGAATTATGGATTATTGTTAAGCGCACCATTAATGGATCAACTAAAAGATATATTGAATGTTTTTCTGATTTTGATTTTGATGAAACGAACTCTACAGACTTTAAATTTTTAGATAGTTTTTTAACTTATACAGGACCATCTACTACATTAAATGGCAGTATTAATAATTCAACAGCTTCAATTACATTAACCGATGCTAGTTCATTTACTGCAACAGGAACTATTTTAATTGATAGTGAGCGTATTTCTTATTCAGGTAAATCGACAAATACTTTAACAGGCTGCACAAGAGGATTTAACAGTACCGCTGCAGCAGCGCACACAACAGGTGCTACTGTAAAACAAGTTGTAAATTCATTATCAGGATTATCACATCTTGAAGCACAATCTGTTGGCATCCTGGCAGATGGTGCAACGCACTCTAATAAAACTGTATCATCAGGTGCTATAAGTTTAGATCGATATATAAATAAAGCAGTTGTAGGTTTAAATTATTCAAGTGTACTTCAGACAATGCGAATTGAAGGAGGTGCTGAAGAAGGAACTTCACAAGGTAAAACTAAACGAATTTCAAAAGTTGTTCTTAGATTATTTGAAACTGTTGGAGTTAAAGTTGGACCAGATTTAGATAATTTAGAAACTATACCTTTTAGAAGTTCATCGGATCCAATGGACACTCCTGTTTCAACTTTTTTAGCAGGTGATAAGGAAATAGAATTTAGAGATGATTACAATACTGATGGATTTATTTTTGTAAAACAAGAACAGGCTTTACCTTGTTCAGTTCTTGCAATTTATCCAACCGTTGTAACATCTGATGGTTAATTATAAAGTTATTCCGTATCGTTCTACACATGGAACGGAAATTATAAATTACGGAATGAATGATCCGTTAATGGATCAGGATGCAGAAAATTACGAAAACAGAATTGATATTGCTGCACCAGGACTTTCATTTACTTTACTAGCCAATGAGCAGCCAATTGTATCAGGTGGAATTTATCCGCTCTGGCAAGGTTGTGCGGAAGGCTGGGTATTATCAAGTAAGGAAATATTTAAACACAAAATTAGAGCTGCCATTCTTGTTAAACGTAGAATGGATATGCTTTGTATTAACAATAAAATCTGGAGATTACAGACAGCAGTAAAAGAGGATTTTAAACTTGGCATACGTTTTGCAAAATGGCTTGGACTTCAAGAAGAAGGAGTAATGGTGCAATACGGTCCAGATAAAACTAACTACTACCGCATGGCTAAAATATATAAAATATGAGTTTTTTAGGAAATATCGCAGCAGCTGAAAGTGCTAGAGCAATTGGTAATTATAATAATAAAGTTTATCAACAACAAGCAGCGCTTAAAGAAAAACAAAAAGAACAAAGACGACAAATATTTAACGTAGTTACCAGACCACAAATTGTAAGAAAACAAGAAGCTGAATATTCACAATTTTTAGTTAACGCTTTAAAATCAGGTGCAGAATTTAGATCTGGTACCACTCCTTATTTAGTGGGTTTAGAGAATAAAAATATCCAAGCATTTAATATTGCAACAGCAGAATTTAATGCAATTACTGAAAGTGAAAACATCCAAAACGAAGCAATCATGTTGCGTTCACAAGGAGAAGGTGAATTGTTTAAAGCTAATCTTACAGCACGAAGTCAATATATTGCAGCCGTTGGTAGTTTATTAAGCGATGCCAATATGGCTTACGGTGCTTACGACAAATACACTAAAAGAACTTAATTATGGCTATTCTTAAAATTTCAGAAGTAATAACGCAGCCTGAAGGATTAAAAGTTCCGCAGTCAGCATCTTTGACTTTACCATTATCACTTGCAACTGAACAAGCATCAGGAATTGGTAATATTGGAAAACAATTAGTTAAGATTTACGAAGATCAAAAAGATAAAGAAGATAATAGCACTTATTTAGATATTATAAGTAAAATATCTCCAGAGCTTTCAACAATCTATTCTGCAGCATCTAATGAAACAAATGTATTAAAAGGTGCGCAAATGTTTAGAGATGCAATTAAAGAAAAAGATTTTTTATCTCAATATCCAGACATCAGTCGTAATGCTAAAGATAAAATTAATACTTGGCTTGTTAAACAACAAATAGAATTACTGCCAAAACTTTCAGCAAAGATTACTGAAAACAGTATTAAAAAAACTGAAATAACAAATGATAATTATTTAACACAACTAAATATAAAACGAGCAACCGTTACTAATGCTATTGATGCTAAATTTGGTGATGATGAGTTTGATAATTTTATAAAAAATCCTGCATTTAGAAGTATCTACGATGCAAAAGAATATGATAAAATTGTTAAAGATAAAAACTTACAATCGTTAAGATTTATTGTTGAAAATAACAATAAGATTGATCCTTTACTTACAATTAACAACGCTGAAACTATTGCAAATATATTTGGTGAAAAAAGAGCTGCATTAATTTTAGAAAATGCAAAAGCAAGATTAGTATCAGAAACCACTAAAAAACTTGATCGAGAAAAGTTTGAAATTCGAGCAACGACAGAATTACAAAATACTTATTTTGCTGAGCTTTCAACTCGTATCAATAATGCTAATAAAAATCCTAACGACAAAGAAGCGATTGAAGCACGACCAGATTTAGATTTTATTTATGATCTTAGAAATAAAGGTTCAATCAATTCAGCTCAATATGCACGACTTGTGCAAACTTATACAAAATCTGAAATTTTAACTGATGAACAATTTTTAAATGAATTAAATGTTCAAATCGCAGTTGCTGATAGCGTAGATAAAATTGATACCTTGCAAGAAATCGTTAATGCCGATCTAACAATTATGAAACGATTAAAGGTAGATGATTTAGTTAAATTTAATGAAATATTAAATAAATCTAAAGAAGATCGTAAAGGTTTTAGAGATTTCCAAAATTATTTAAAAATATTGCAAGCGGATGTAGGCGATCCAACAGGTGTATTATTTGCATCCAATAAAGATGCAGGCGATGCAAAAGCAAGAGCGGTCAGAGCAGCAGAGCGTTATAAGAGTTTTGTTTATGATGAGAAAATGAAACCAGAGGATGCTTATGTAGCAGCTATTAAAGATGAGCAAAAATTTATACCTAAAATTACTCAACTGCCACAACCAGAAAGATTTGCTTCAAGGTTTAAAGAATTTAATCAAGAAAATTATAAAAATAATTTTAAACAAATAAGAAAAGATTTAGCTGAGGAATATAAAACAGGTAAAATTAATTTTCAGACTTTAGACAGAGAACTTTCTCAATTTGATTTAATAGAAGATATTGCAGATATTAGTAAAGATAAAAATCTATTCTTTGGTTTTCAAGCACCACAAGATGACAAATCAAAACCAAAAGGCAGCATAAAACAAAATAAATCATTTTTACCTGGTCAATAATTTATGGAAGAAGAAAAAAATATAGGCGTTGGCAGTTTTAATATTATTGAAAGTCTTTATCAACCAATTAAAGATCAAGAAAAATTATTTGGAGATCGCAAATATAATTTCTTTAAAGAAAACAATGTAGATCCTGCAGAGCTGATTGGTATTACTCGTGATCCAAATGCTGCAATTGTAGAATTAAATAAAGATGATCCAAAAAATAAAGAAGTAAATCCTCTTTATGCAAAAGACGTTTATAACTTTATTGCCGATCTACCAGATCAAGCATTATACCGAATTGCTTTAGGTGGAATGAACGGAGCAAGATTAGGAGTTAATTTGTTTCCAACGATTTCAAGATTATTTGGAGCAGAACCAGGAGGCGATCGTTATAATGATATTTATAAATTTTCACAAGATGCTGACGAAAAATTAAAAAATATAATTACAACTTTTAAACAAACTTACTCTACAGGTTTTCAAGCAGCAAAAGGTCGAGATCCAAGTTTTGGAGCTGATATGTTAAGTTATGTAGCGCAAGATTATCCTTTTTTTGCACCAATCTATTCAACACTTGATAAAATAGGATTACCTAAAACAATATCAATTCCTTTATCTGTAGGTTTATCTTCAGGTATTGCCTTTGATCCAAAAGAAAAAAATGCAGAAGGAAAAAGCCAGAGTAGTTTTTTCTTTGATAGTGCATCTATTCAAGGTTTGAAAGAGTTCTTTGGCGCTTTACCAGATACTCCTGAAGGAGAAATATTTGATCGAGCTTACCAAGCATTTGAAACTACAGGACTTACCACTTTAATTGGTCCAATTATTAATACAGCATTATTTTTAAAAAGAAATGTACCAGCATTTAATAAAGCAATACCAGGTGGAGCCGTTGCAACAGGATCTGCAACTGCTATTGGAGAAATAACAGATCAAACAATTTTAAATCCAAAAGATGAAACAATGCAAAATCAAGAACCAACAATTCTTGATAATGTAAGAAGCAGTATCGATCAATTTGGAAATAAATTAACTCAGATTGGCGGTGCAATAAAAAAGGAGTTTAGCGGAGAGGCGATGGCTAATCCGCTGGTACCAAAAGTTGTTAATGAACTAGCACCTGTGTTTAAATCAGCAGTTGTTAATGCAATTGAGAGAATTCCAAACAAAGCTCCAGGCGATCAAATTTTAGGAACAATAAAAAATATTCCAGGCGTTACGCAGCAAGAAATGAAATGGATTGGACTTGATGATTTCTTAAAAGGAAAACCATCAGTAACAAAACAAGAAGTTTCTGATTTTATTCAAGCCAACAGACTTGATGTCAATGAAGTGCAATTGCCAAGAAATTTTAAGTCAAAAAAATCTGATGATGAAATTCTTGAATGGTTTAGAGATCAAAATGCCGATACAGGAGATAGTGCATATTACGCTTATAAAGAAATTCAAGAGGCAATAGCTAAAAATGGCGGTATTCGTTTTGATGACATTAAATATAATTTAATCAGAAATTCTAATAGTACTAAATATAACTATAACACAGAGCGGTTAATGTCAGATGCAGGATTATATGATGAATTTTTTTATTCAGGAGAAATATTGCCTATAAGTTTTTTTAGAAGCGAAATACAAAATCAATATAGAATTGGAGATATTTTTTTTGCTAAATCAAAAAAAAGATTAACTGACGATGAAAGAGATACTTTAGTTATAAATTTTATAAAAGAAAATGTAGATAATTTTAGAAATAGTCATGGTTCCGATGTTGATTACAGCGATGTAAAAAGACTTTTATTTTCTGAAGATGATTTCATGATGTTGCAAGACACAATAAAAAAACAAGGTCTTGTAATGAAGAATGAAGATAAGATTTTTCTTGATGAGGAAAATTTAAAGAAGTTTCATAATGAATATTTAATAAGATTAAATGAAGATGACATTCAAAATAGATATGAATTTGATTACAGAGATATAGAGGAATTTGTTGGTGGTTTTCAATCTACAAAATATGACAGATATACATTACCTGGCGGCAGAGATTATAAAGAGCTAATATTTACTTTATCAAAAGGTGGAAAAAATGTTGATAAATACTTTCCATTACAACAAGGAGCAACCACTAAACAAACTGCAGATAATTTAGGTTTAGATACAAGCGCTCATTTTAATATGCCTGGTGAATTTGCTCATGTTAGATTTAAAGAAAGAAATATAGCAGGTCAAAAAACTTTATCTGTTGAAGAATTACAATCTGATATTTTTCAAGCAGTTAAAAAAGAAAATAAATTAATTTTAAAAAATGCGAAAGAAAGAGCTAGTAACGATATTACTATCGACCAGGTCAATCAAAAATCATTTGAAAATGTAACTGAACAAGAAATTTTACAAAAAGCTAAAGCTGAGATTGACGACAAAACAATAAAAGATTTTCCTTTTAAAAATAATTGGTACGAATTAGTTACAAGAAGATTAATCAGATACGCAGCCGATAATAATTTTTCTGCAATTGCAATTCCAGAAGGCAGAGTAGCTGCAGCTCGTTATGGTAAAACTGGAGGATTTGTAGATAATGTTGAAGTTAAAGTTGGTGTTTCAGACAAAAATAATGAAGCTGGTTATCCAACTTATACTTTTATTTTAACTCAAAAAAACGGAAAAAAAGTAGTAGAAGAAAGAGCATTAACTGATGCTGATATATATAATATTGATAAAATTTATCCAAAAAATTATCAAGATATATTAGGTGATGCTGAGGATATTTTATTACACAGATACACAAAGGAAGAATTAAAGAACAAAACCTTTAACTATAAATTATCTGAAAAACAATTCATTGGAGAAGGTAAAGGTAAATTTGAATTATACGATCAAGCAATTCCAACTTATATGAAAAAATATGCAAAGAAATGGAATGCACCTGTAACTACAGAAGCGGTAAAGTTGCCTGAACAAAATGAAAGTATTAATTATGTTGTTTTAAAAATAACTCCTGAAATGAAACGATCAGTCCAAGAGAAATCACAACCATTATTTAATATTGTATTACCAGCCTTAACTGCTGGCGGTTCAGCAAAAGTTATATCGGATAATATGCAAAACAATACTATTTCTAATCCGACAAAAAATTAGTAAGAAATAAATATCCTCTCATATTTGTTTTTTTCCAAAACATAAATTTACAGAATGGCTATAAATATTGACAAAAAATTTGCTATTGATTTAGTTCAAGAAGCACAAAAAAAAATTAAAGGAATTGTCGAACAAGGAAACAAGAAAGTTTTAAAACAACCTGCAACACCAATTGGTGAGCCAAAAGTTGTAAGAGAAAAACAAGCTCCTTTAAAAGATAATGTAAAAGGTACTGAGGATTTAGATATTAAAATTAAAGTATCTAATGAGGATGCACAAAAGTCTATTGACGAATTTGTTAAATTAAAAAGTACAGGTGCTACTAAAACTGTACTCGATGATTTTAATATTGATAAATTTAATGACAAAGGTGATTTTCTTTTATTTATAGATCAGATTTCTAAGAAGTATTTTAAACAATTTCAAAATACTAAAGGTGGCGTTCGCACTAAAAAAGAAACGCAAGAGCTTGCAGATTTATTAGGTCAGGACCAGCAAAAGTTTATTGATAACTTTGTCAGACTAAGACCAGGCTCAACATTAAATGATGCACAAATATTAGCGGCTCGTGAAATATTTGTAGCAGGACATAAAAAATTAAACACATTAGCTGAAGCTGCCGTCAATGGCGGACCAGATGCACTATTAGCTTATAAGCAACATTTTGCATTAATGGGTGAATATCAGCGAGTATTAAAAGGTGTACAAACTGAAACTGCACGAGCATTAAATCAGTTTAAATATAAACCACGAGATACACAATTTACTAATCTTACTTTAGATGAATTAAATAAAATAAGATTACTAGAAGATCTTGGCGGAGAAGAGCAGACTAGAATTTTAGCGCAGCAATACTTAAAAGGTAACAGAGCGCAAAGAGTAGAAGCGGTTGACAATAGCAAAGGTTTATTAACAGCTACTTCTGAGGCAATTGGTGAAACATTTTTAAATGTTATTTTATCTAATCCTGTATCACACATTAAAAACACCGCAGGCAATTATCTTACACAAGGTATAACTGCATTAGAGAGAAAAATTGCATCAAGATTTTTTAGATCTGAAGATGGTATTTCACCATTTGAAGATGTGGCTGCTGCTTACGGAAAGCAGATGGCACGAGAGGAGATGTGGTCTTTAATTGGTAAAGCATTAAATACACCTAATTCAAGTGTCGTTGATAAAATTAAAAATATAAAAAATATTGAAATTCCAAATCAGCTGCAAGGTGAAAAGTTTGATACAGGAAATCTTGGAAAATTTACTGCTAGAAATTTTGGAATTGAAAATGAAGGTGTTGGCAAAGCTGTCGATATTCTTGGTAAGATTGCAACATTAGATCGAATACCAACAAAACTTTTATCAGTAACAGATAATTATTTTAAGAACCTAGCATTTAGAGAAGAAATTTATGCGCAAGCATATAGAGAAACAATGCAGGAAATACAAAAAGGAACTTTGAAAGCTGATGTTGAAACAGCTTCAACTTTTCTTGCAAATAGAATTGCAAATCCAAGTGAAAATGCAACTAAAGCAGCTTATGAAAATGCGCTATATGTAACGTTTCAAACAAAGTTAAAAAATAAGAATGATCAAATTTCTGATTTTGGAAATTTATTAATTAAATTTAAAAGTTCAACACCTGGTGCAGATTTTATAACTAATTATTATTTACCATTTATTCAGACACCAACTAATATTTTAACTTTTGCTTTAGAGCGAACACCTGGATTGAACTATGTTTTTTTAAGAAAATATAGAGAAGATCTTGCAGCAGGTGGAGCAAGAGCAGATATGGCAAAAGCAAAGATGGCTTTAGGTGCGATGTTCTATGCAACCTTTGCCACACTTGGTTATAATGGATTTACTGCAGGCTCAGATGTTGGATTAACTTCAAAAGGAAAAGGTGCAACTAAAGAAGCATTAAACCTTCAAGGTAAAACAGTTCGTATTCCAACTAATGATGGAGTTACACAATTTAATTACGCTGGCTTAGATCCAATAGCACAAGGTATAGCCATGGCTTCAGATCTTGGTAAAGTTATTCATACAATTTCAAATGAAGATAGTGAAGGCTTTGAGCGTTATCTTGCTCATGCTTTAGAATTTACAGCAGCTATTGGTGAAAACTTAGCAGACAGTTCTTATCTTTCAGGTGTTGGAAAATTTATAGATGATTACCAAAAGTTTTCTAATTACGATTTAGGAAAATTTGCAAAAGTTTGGGGTGCTAATTATGCCTCTTCTTTTATTCCAGCATTTGCAAAACCAGGAACAATATTCAATTGGTCTGGTGATGGTTATAAAAAGTTAGCAGTAGATTTAAACGAGTATGTTCAAAGAAATTTATACGATGCTAATCTAAATACTAAGTATGATTTATTTGGCGATCCTGTAAATAAAACTAAAAGTTATCCATTTGCTAGAAGTGAAATTAAATTAGATCCAATTCGTCAAGAATTTTTAAATGTAAATCCTGAAGTTACACCGATTAGACAAACTAAAACTTTTACAGTTGGGGCCTATTCTGCAAATTTACCACTTGAAACAGATGAGATTTCTTTTTTACAAAGAAGATCAGGTGAAATTACTAAACAACAATTAGAACAATTATTTAACAATTCAGAATATCAAAATTCAAATAGAGCTGACAAAGCAGCTCGTATTCAAAGAACAATTGAGATGTCGAGAAAAGTTGCAAATGATGAATTGTTTGCAGATCCAGGAGTACAAGACAGCGTGAAACCAAGAATTACAGAATTGTTAGACAAAGACGCATTAGAAAAAAACAAAGGTAATGTTTTACCTGAAAATTATTTTGAAAATATTATTAACCAAGCACAATAAATGACAATCTCTACAACAACAATTAAAGATAGTTACACAGGCAACGGCTCAACATCAGCTTTTACATATACATTTAAAATTGCAGATGATGACGATATTCAAGTTATTATTCGTGCAGCTAATGGAACTGAAACTGTAAAAACTAAAACTACACATTATACAGTATCAGGAGTTGGCAATAACTCTGGAACAGTTACTTTTACAGCTGGTAATATTCCAACAGCGACACAGACAATTATTTTAAGAAGATCAACTCCACAAACACAAGAGTTAGATTTAATAGAAAACGATCCACTACCTGCTAACAGTATTGAAACAGCTTATGATAAGTTAACTCAAATAAGCCAGGAGTTACAAGAGCAGATTGATCGATCAATAAAATTATCAAGAACCAATACAATTAACTCAACTGAATTTACAGTTGGATCTGCAGATCGTGCTAATAAAATTCTAGCCTTTGATGCAAACGGAGAGATTGCGGTAACACAAGAGCTTGGAACTTACAGAGGTAATTGGGCTACAGCTACCGCTTATAATGGTAGAGATTTAGTTAAAGATACATCCAATAATAATATTTATATTATTAATACGGCTCACACTTCTTCAGGAGCGCAGCCGTTAAGTTCAAATGCAAATACTGCTTATTATACTTTAATCGTTGATGCTGCTTCTGCGACTTCTTCAGCCTCAGCTGCTTCTTCCTCAGCCGCTGCTGCAAGTGCTTCAGAAACTGCAGCCGCAAGTTCAGCCGCAGCCGCAAGTTCAAGTGCTTCATCTGCAAGTTCTTCGGCATCCGCTGCAAGTTCAAGTGCATCAGCTTCTGCAGCCTCAGCCGCAGCCGCAGCCGCAGCTGCTGATAATTTTGATGATATTTATTTAGGTGCAAAGGCATCCGATCCAACTGTTGATAATGATGGTGATCCTTTAACTGCTGGTGATTTATATTTTAATACAAGTTCAAATGTATTGAAATATTATACAGGTTCTACTTGGTTAACTGTAGAAGCTACTGATACTAGTAATTTAGCAACTAAAGGATTTGCAATAGCTATGGCTATTGCTCTTTAAAAAAACAACTAACAAAAACAAAATATGGCACAAAACTTTAGAAGATACCAAGAACGAAATATTGGTACATCAACAAGAACAATGTTCACAGCAGATAGCATAGACACTGTTGTTGGAATTAATATTTCTAACACAACAGGAAGCTCAGTTAATGCTTCTGTGTTTATTACAAATACGTCTTTAGATTATTATATAATTAAAGATGCACCGATACCTTCTGGTTCATCACTACAAGTATTAGATGGTGGTGCAAAATTTGTAGTTCAAATAGGTGATGCACTAAAAGTAGTTTCTAACACAGCTTCATCTTTAGATGCTATCGTAAGCACAGTAGATGACATCAGCAATTAGGATTAAACAATGCCTTTTATAGGAAATAAACCTTCAGCAGTACCTTTAACTTCTGCTGACATTACAGATGGTATTATTACTTCTGCAAAGATAGCAGATGGTACAATCGTTAATGCTGATATTAATGCTAGTGCTGGAATAGTTTCTACTAAACTATCTGGTGTTGCTACACAAGAAACTGGAACTTGGACTCCATCATGGAGTTTAGCTGGTGGTTCAATAACATCTATTGATACAACAGCTTATTCTTATGTGAAAGTTGGAAGAATAGTTGTTGCACAAGTTCAGGCACATTTAAATACATCTTCTGGTTCAGGTGCTATTACATTTACATTACCATTTACAACATCTGGCAATGGTTCATTTGTAGGAACTGAATATGGTCAAGCTGGTTTAATACTATATGGTCAATACGCAGACAACACAACTGATGCAAGTATGGCTTATACTGGTTCATTTACTCAAAATGGATATTTTAGAGCAACTGTAATTTATAGGAGTGTTTCTTAATGGTAATAGATTTAATTGAAATAGTTACTGAATATAAATTAATTCAAGTAAGAGAATTAATTAATGATAAATATAACAGATATATTTTAGAACCAGATATGGATATTTCTAATCAACCACAAAAAGTTAAAGACATTTGTAATGCTGAATGGAATGAAGAAATTAAAAATAAATGGATTGCTAAAAAACAAAAAGATTTAGAAGATTATAACAATTTACCAATTAATAAAAAATAACATGGCATATATCGGCAAACAACCAACAATCGGAAACTTCGTCAAGCTAGATACAATCACTACATCTGCCACAGCTACCTATAACCTTACAAATGGTGGAGTAGCATTTTCTCCGCAATCGCCAAATCATTGTATCGTATCTTTAAATGGTGTTATTCAATCGCCAACATCAGCTTATACAAT
>Ga0194133_10002224_pt1 | contig 30766 bp, 27 predicted proteins | sample TA2KigOf40mmetaG_FD_155448 | JGI IMG/M metagenome (GOLD analysis project Ga0194133, IMG submission 155448) | Freshwater microbial communities from Lake Tanganyika, Tanzania - TA2015055 Kigoma Offshore 40m | ecosystem: Environmental > Aquatic > Freshwater > Lake | place: Tanzania: Lake... | reverse complement strand
AATAAAATTAAGAAAAGAATGAGTTCTCCAATCATTTAGGTTTTATTTTACAAAAAAAATTTTTTGTAAAACATAAAAAATTGATTTAATATTTTTTTTTTCTCTTAAAAAAATGATCTACAGTGATCTTTTAGTATAATATTGAGTATAATATTGAGTAAAATATTGAGTATAATATTGAGTATAATATTGAGTATAATATTGATATGGATTATGATTTAGTAAAATATTGATGATGTGGATGATAATATTTATTTATTATAATATTATGAGTTATAATATGAGTTATAATAAAAAATAATTTAATGATTTCTTTTTTTATATTTAAATAGGAAATGAACGCTAAACAAGGATTCCATTGGAAGCTAATTGAAGAGAAGCCCGATAATTGGGAAAAACTTCAAATTTTAATCCAAGATGCTTATCTTCCTCGTGATAAAGAAGAAGTCCAATTATGCTGGACAAAAACCGCAGTGTTAGAAATTTATGTTCAATTATATCCCGAAATGAAAAAAATAATAGGTATAATTGAACCGATGGAAGATTCATTTATTTCGTCGTCAAATAAAAAAATAAGTAATAAAGATAAGATAAAATTATCGGTTGAAAAAGAAAAAATAAAAAAAGATTTGCTCTCAATTAAATTTAATGATCAATTAAAACCAATTTCTTTTAATTTTCAATTAGATATTACATTTGTGTTAATGATTATGTTATGGTGTCATAAATTACTTTTTCATAAAAATCCACTTCCTTTATATGTATTAGATGCAACTATATCTATCAATCGTTTAATAGATAATGAATCAAATATTAAACTAAATCCTAGTTTAAAAAATGGAATTGAAATTTTACAGAAAAAAATGAATTTAAAAATGACGACTGATATGTATCATTTACTATTTCAAAATCCTATTTATTTGATCCAATCCACGGCAGAGAAAAGAAAAAAACAGATAAAATTATATAAAGAACAGATGGAAATAATTGAAAAAGTAGCACAATCGATTGAAAAAGATGAACCTTTATTGGTAGGAAATCAAATGCCAACGGGTACTGGAAAAACATTTTTAGCAGTTCCTTTAGCACAAAAAATTCAAAAAATAAATGCTCAAAAAATCCAAAAAATAGGTTTTCAAAAGACAGAAGGACAAAAAATAAAAATTCAAAAAACATTATTATTTGCTTGTTCTAATGAGTTGGTAACTCAAGATATTGCGGCAACGGCTTTATTAGGAGATGATTTACATTTATGGTTATCTAAATTAATTAGAGATGAAAAAAATGAAGTAAAAGTATTATTAAGACCTTATAAAAGATGTTTTTCCGATAAATGGAAAACCGTCTATAAAAAAGAAAATATTGATAAAATAGGAAGTGTGAAAGATCAATGGAATTTTTATATTAAAGAAATAAAAAGAGTGCCCGATATTATTGTAGCCGATCTTGAATCTTGTTATGAAATTTTAAAAGAAGCTGATAAAATAAATAATCCATTTATAGCCTATATAGATGAATTTATATCAGATCCTTATTCGAATCAATTAATGGGAAAAATTGCACATTATTTACCGAGACAAACTATTTTATTATCTGCAATTCTTCCTTCTTTTGATTCTATTACTCCCATTATTGAAAATTTTGGTAAAAAATATAACTGTGAGTCTCGTGAATTTTTATATCGTGTAAAAACCTATAATGTCCCTATTACGTGTGCTATAATTGACCAAGAAGGACGTGTTAGAATGCCACATCATAATGTTAATACATTAGAAGATATTAATATATTATTGAGAGAAATTGAAATTAATCCACGTATACGTCGATGTTATACTGCGAAACACGTTTATTTTTGGTCAAACTCTATGAAAGAAATTTTAGAATCCGAAAATTTACATTTTGAATTTTATTTTCCAAATATTGGCAAAATTACAAATATAAATATTATCGATTATACGATCTTATTACTAAATTGGTTAAAACAAAATTTCAATTATTTAAATGATTTTAAAAAATATAGAATGAAAGTGATGGATGTTCCCAATCAAGATTTATTATTTACAGAACAGACAAAATTTTATGATGGAAAAACTTTATTCATATCAAATAATGTGTCTCGACATTTGTATGATACAACTAAAACTTTATTTAATTCTGAAATACAATGGAGTCAAATTATAAAAGAAAATAAAAAAAAGGAAGAAATGAAACAAGAAAAATTATTACGACTTGAAAAATTAGAATTATCCAAAGATAAAACCAAAGGAAGTAATCAAAATCAATTTAATCATTTAGAAAAAGATAGAATGTATTCTGAAATATATGACTTAAATATAACTGGTTCAATACCATTACAATATGTGTTAAATTCAAAAGAACATTTTATTAAATTTCACCCTACTAAAGTACCTCCTTCTTATATGAATAGAATGGCAAATATATTACCTCCTCTTTTTAATGATGGATTTGATGATCAACAGAATTTGAATATAGCTTCAGGCATAGGTTTTTATGATAAAACAATAATGACAAATTATCAACGAAATTTGATGATGAGTTATTATAAACATTTGTTTTTCATTTGTTCCAATAAAGATATTGTATTTGGAACAAATTTACCCGAGTTAGTTAATATTTTTATATCATCTGATTTTGCAAAGAGTGAAACAATTTCGACATTATATCAGTTAATGGGACGTGTTGGAAGAATTGGACGTTCTTATCACGCAAATATTATATTAGATAGCTCCGAAAGTGTTAATAAAATATTATCATTTGTAGACAATATAGATACGGTTGAAATTAGAACCTTATTAGATTCATTTGAAAACTATTCTGTCTAATTTATTTTCTTTGTTTATTATCTTTGTTTTATATCTTTATTTATGATCTTTATTTATTATCTTTGTTTTATATCTTTATTTATTATACCAATTACAAACTAAATTTAAACTAATTTTAAATTAAAATATATTGTAATATATTTTAATTATATCATCTTAAACCCCCATTTTTGAACTCATCGTTTTTAAACATTTCATTTTTGATAATAAAAATAATCTTTAAAAAATATATTGGGTAAATATAGTAGGAATGACTACCTTATCAATATATGGTAATATAGATTATTATGTTAAAGCCAATATAGGAACTATATGGGATGCAAATGTCGCTAATCAAAATTCTATCCAACAATTAGTTGGATTAAATCCTTTTTTACCTTATCCTTATAATATTCTTTTTAATCGTAATTATAGTTTACTTTCTCGTTTATAATTTATAATTTAAAAATTCATTATGATGTCTGTGGACTAAATGTTCCATCACATTGACGAATGCGTGTAAAATATTGAAGTTGTTTATTTGTTTCATATGCAGGTTGGTAGTAAAAATATGGAGTGGCAGTAGGAGCTACATTATGAGTTAAAGATTGATATCCTAATGTTTTATAATCTAATACAATTTGTTTATCTTGTCGAGGTACTCGGACATCATTATAATTCGCTGGACAAGCATTCGATATATTTAAAGGAGGTGTAAATGTGATAAAAGGAATTTTTGGAATATCTTGTCCACACCACGTGTTATATAATGAACTATATCTAGACTGAACAGATTTAGATTGATCTTGCATTTTTTTTTTATTAATAATGAATAAAAAAAATAAAAAATGTTTTTACTTTAGCAATAATCTATTTTTTGTATATCATTAAAAATTTAAAAATGAAACGATTAAAAAATTATAAATCTAAACGATTATAATCATCTTCATATCGTACGATATCATCTTCTCCAAAATAATTTCCCATTTGAATTTCTATAATTTCTAAATTTTCAGATGAATCATTAATAAGTCTATGTTTTTGATATTTTTTAATGATAATGACATCTCCTTTTTTGATAGATTGAATAGAATCATCTAATTGACATTTTCCTTCTCCTAACGATACAATCCAATATTCTTCACGATGTTGATGACTTTGTAATGATAAACGATGTTGTGGATGAACAATAATTTTTTTGATTTTGCAATCGGATTCATATAAAATATGAAATTCTCCCCAAGGTCTTGTTTCCATTAAATAAAAATAATTATCCTTCTATATTTGAATAATATTTTAATAATATTTTATAATAATTTAACGAAAATTTAATAATAAAAAATATTACCGTGATGATCACATGTATCAACTTTAGGCCATATTTTAGACGGATATCCTTTATAATTCCAAGCACAAGATGGTTTACAACAATCTTGCATCGTCGTAATGCAAAATTTATTTTCTTGAACATTACCTACACATTTGTTATGTAAAGGATTTTGAATATTAGGTAATTCATATCGTAAATCATCTTGACGTCGAAGTCCCGTTAATCGATATAATCCTTCTGGACATTGAACTTGTTGATATTGTGTTCGTACAAAATTTTGATGATAGTTTTCAACATAACTTCTATAACAACTATCAATTGTCATATTATCCATTATACGGACATTTTCGCGAACTAAATTTTTACATAATTCGTAAACCAATGTATGATTTTTTAAATTTAAATTATAATCATTACCACTGTAACAATAAGGAGAATTTTTGGCTTTCAATTTTGTCCAATCATCAAAGACACTTTCATATAAATGATCATTACAAGGACCACCTAAACAATACATTGAAGAACAATCTGAATTGCATGAAGAATAATATCCAAATCCTCCACCAGCCATTAAAAGATCCCATTGATCTTTTTGGACATCATAACCACTATTTATAACTTGTATCACTAATTGTTTTAATGGTAATCGATCACCATCTTCTGCTTCTAATAATTTTATTTGATAACATTTGCCACATTCATCATCCGAATAACCTCCAGCTACTGCATAATGAAAAAAATTAAAATTATTATCATATTTAGAAGCTAATATCATATCATCTGAAAACATTAACATATGAGGACATATAAATCCATATTGATTTGAAATTTCTCCATTAGAACACGAACTTTGTATTTCAGGAGAATTATCATAATTTCGAGGATTGGGTATATTACCATAATAATATGTTCCATTCCGATACCAAGTCCAATACGAATTATAAGCAATGATGGTTTTTAAAAAACTACAAAATACTAAAACTGTCTTCATTTTTATAAAAAAAAATAATAAAAATAATTTTATATAGAAATATGTGTGGTATTCTTTCTATTATATCTTGTTATACTATTAATCTTTTAGATGTCTTTAAATCACTACATTTATTAAAAAATCGAGGCTATGATTCTGCTGGAATTTCGTTTATCATTGACTCTGAATTTCATATTTATAAAGAATTAACTCATCAAAGTATTGATCAATTACAATTAAAAACATCTCATTTAAAATCAACCAATATTATTGGACATACTAGATGGGCTACTCATGGAAATGTCACTTTATCAAATGCTCATCCTCATTTGGATACTATATTAAATGAATTTACAATAGTTCATAATGGAATCATCGAAAATGATATTGATTTAAAAAAAATATTATTACAACATTCTATTTCTTTTCATTCGGATACTGATACAGAAATATTATTAAATTATTTAGTCTTTCATTTAATTCAAAATAATAATGATATCCAACTCAATAATGATATTTCATTATCACTCTTTGAAAAAATAATTCAATCGATATTACCTCATATTAAAGGATCATTTTCATTTATTATTCAATCTAAAAATAATCCAAAACAACTTCTTTGTTATCGTAGAAATTATCCTTTATTAATAGGTACAACTTCTTCTAAAGATCTTTTATATCTTATTTCAGAAAAACAATCTTTTCCATCTATCATTACTCAATATATGCTTTTACCTAATGATGAAATATTTTTACTTGATATAGACTCTTTTTCAAACTTTTTTACTCAATATCAATGGATATCTATCAATCCAATTTGTCAATTTAAAGACGACAAAGGTGACTTTGAACATTATATGTTAAAAGAAATATATGATCAAATTGAACTTGTCCCTAGATTATTAAACTATGTCAATCAAATTAATCTTCCACTAACGTTTTTTTCTTTTCCGACTATTTTATTTGGATGTGGTACATCTTATCACGCTTGTTTATGTATTCAACATTTATTTATACATTATTTAGAATGGAAAAAAGTTCAAGTGTTTGATGCAAGTGATTTCAATTGTCTATTTTTAGATTCCTCTCAAATATATAATGGATTTTTTTTATCTCAAAGTGGTGAAACGAGAGATATTATTTTATCATTAGAAAATTTTATATCAATGTCTTCTTTAAATGAAATATATGCAATTACAAATGTAGAACAGTCATATATGACAACATTAGCTTCTCATATTTTATATACGTATGCACATAAAGAAATAAGTGTCGCATCTACTAAATCATTTCTTGCGCAAATACTATTATTTTTAATTATTATTTCAAAATATAAAGAAAATACGGTTAATTTTCAATCTAATTTATTAAATTTAAATTTAGATATTTTTATACCTTCTTGTTCTAAACAACTAGTAGATCATTCTATCTCCACTTTTGTTCAGCGATATCATAATATATTCGTAATGGGTAAAAATATGGATTTTATTATAGCCAAAGAAGCAGCCTTGAAAATAAAAGAAATATGTTATCTTCACGCAGAAGCATTTAGTTCTAATTCTTTAAAGCATGGTCCATTTGCATTATTAAATGAAAATATATTAGTCATCTTTATTATATCTACTTCTGAAGATTTTCAAAAAAATAGAAATAATATACAAGAAATTATATCACGGAAAGCAAATATATTATTAATATCAACTGCATCCATTTATTCTCTTTTTGGAGATTCTTCCATACTATTTATAGAAATACCAAATCATCCTTTTAATTTTATTCACACCATTATAGCTATCCAATTATTAAGTTATTATGTAGCATTACGATCTTCTATTAATCCAGACTATCCTCGAAATCTAGCTAAAGTAGTTACAGTTGAATAGTTTCCTAAAAAGATTTATATTATTTTCTAATTAGGAAATGTGTAAAAATTGATTAGAAAGCCGTATTTGCAGTATCAAAATGGTATTAGAGTGTTAAATATAGATTAGAATTTTTATAAATCTAAAAAGATTTATATTATTTTCTAATTAGGAAATGTGTAAAAATTGATTAGAAAGCCGTATTTGCAGTATCAAAATGGTATTAGAGTGTTAAATATAGATTAGAATTTTTATAAATCTAAAAAGATTTATATTATTTTCTAATTAGGAAATGTGTAAAAATTGATTAGAAAGCCGTATTTGCAGTATCAAAATGGTATTAGAGTGTTAAATATAGATTAGAATTTTTATTTTTCTATATTTTGATATTATTTTGATATACATTAATACTAACTTATGTTTTAAAATTTTTTTAGGAAAATGGCTACTATGCTCACTAAGATCAATTCTATTATTGATAACTACACTCAAGAGTTTTCAGCTCAAATTGCGTCTAAATATAATTTAGACGTAAATGAGTTAAATCAATTATGGAAGACTATTGTGGGACAAGGCACTTCAAATGGATTAACACGTCCTTCTCGTCGTGTAAAAGCTCAAGGAGCTACTGGAAATGTAGCTCCAAAACCTAAAAAAATATCGGCTTATATTCAATACTCTAAATTGACACGTAGTGAAGTCAAACAAGAGTTTCCTACAATGAAACCCACAGACGTCACAAAAGAGATTGCTCGTCGATGGCGTTTATTGACTATCGAAGAAAAAAATAAATATAAAGATGATGATGTTCCAATTGTAGAAGTTGTTCTACCAGTATTATCTCCTTCTTTAGAAATTTTAAAAGAAAAAAATAATGATTCTTCCGATGGAGATGATTCTTCAGATGATGAAGATAATTCTTCCGATGTTGATTCTTCAGATGATGAAGATGATTCTTCAGATGATTCTATAGACAATAAAGATGAAAAAAACGATAAAGATGAAAATGATGATAATTCTTCCGATGATAATTCTTTAGATGATAAAGATGAAAAAAACGATATAGATGATAAAAAATATGACTTGGATGATGATGACTTGAATAGTTATAATAACTCTGTCACTAAGGATGAAGAAAAAGATGACTTGGATGATGATGACTTGAATAGCTATAGTGAGTCGGTTACAAAGGATGGAGAAAAAGATGACTTGGATGATGATGACTTGAATAGCTATAGTGAGTCGGTGACAAAGGATGAAGAAAAAGAAAAAAAAGATGATAGTGATTATTTTCCGAGTGAATCGGAGGATGAAGACTCTTCGTATGACTCTAAAAAAAAAGAGTTTAATAAATCATCACAAGTCGATGATTTGCATACACTTGTGTTAAGATCTAAAAATATAAAAAAAAGACCAGAAAATAGACTTAATATTTCGAGTCCAATAATGACTCGTGTAAATGATGATGAATATTATTTACCAAATTTAGATATGTTTGATTCTGATTCTTCTCCTCAATTAAAAACTAAAAAAGTAGATTTATCAAAGAAGAAAAAAGAAGTTCAAAGTGTTGATTATACCAAAATGAAGAAAGAAGAATTAATCGAATTGTGTAAAGAAAAAAAAATTGATGTATTGGGTTTAAAATATAAACAACAATATATTGAAAAATTACAATCAAATACTCTTTAAAATCATACATATTTTAGATAATAATATTTTAGATAATAATATTTTAGATAATAATATTTTAGATAATAATATTTTAGATAATAATATTTTATATAATAATAAATGTTAGATTTTTGTTATCCATCTTATAATGAAAAAAATTTATATTTATCAAAAAATGTAGATTTATTAAACGATTCAATATTATTATGGTTTTCAGACTACTTTATTTATTTATCTAACCTAATAAAGAAAAGATATACATTTAATGATTATAATTATTTGATGAAGATAAATACCGATTTATTTCCTCTTATTTTAAAGTATATTTATTTACGATCTCCTTTAAAAATTGATCGTATTAAAATATGTGTTTATTTTGATTTTTTTAAAATACAAAGAAATTATATCATAATATATGATTATATCTGTTCTACCTCTTTAAAAAAAAAAGAAGTCAATATCAAAAAACTTGTAGAACAAATTTTTAAGAATATAGATTTATTTATATATCATCAAATATATAAAAAATATAACAAACAATATACATTAGAAGAGATACAAAAATATTTGGAATCAAGTGATATTGAAATTTCAGAAGACACTAAATTAAAACATTATAAAGAACCTATAATAATTAAACCTTTACATTACATATATGTATTTATAATTATTTTTATAATTTATTTAATCATTATTTTAGCTCTATTTATTCTATTTTTAATCTATCAAAATAGATTTTCAAATTGAAATTAAATTGACTTAATAATAACTCATTATAAATGACTTAATATTAACTTATAATAAATGACCTATAAATGAGTATAAATGAGTTAAGAATAAATGACCTATAAATGACTTAAGAATAAATGAAAATATATCAATAACTTGAAAATAACTCATCTTAAATGACTTATAAATGAGTATAAATGAGTTAAGAATAAATCATTTTAATATTTAAAATGTAAATATTAAAATGATGAGAAATTATTATCAAGATTTGTTATATATTTTTATAAATTTTATTCGTCTTAATCCAAATGAATATGAACACGTAATGAATATACAATATATATGTACTCCATATCAATTAAATCCAGTATCTTTTGATTTGGAATTAATGACTGCTTCAACCATAAAATGGAATCAGTTAAAAGATCCTCAATGTTGGGATCAATATAGCATTGATCATTTGCATGATACTTGTCCTAAATATTGTCATTTATATACTTCTTGTTCTTATATTGATAGAGTAAAATATTATTGTAATGAATGTATTAATATAGCAGAAAATTTGATTGCATATAAAAAATCTCCAATAAAGGCTTTACATACATTTTTAGAAGTTTCGATTGGCCATTGTGAAAATTTATTTGACTATCAGATAAATAGTATCGGTTTAGCTGGAGATGGGCATCCATTATATATTCAAACATTTGCACATAAAATAACATCATTTTTTGAAATGAAAACAATATGTTCGTATTTATATACAAATGAATTTTGGATTCGTATTTATTGTTTGGCAACTTCTGTGAAGGATATTCAATTACAATTTAGGACAGATCAATTTAATTTTACAGTGACATTTGAAACGTGGTTAACTTATTATAGTTATCAAAGTCAAGATATTAATGTAGAAAATACCACATTCTTTACTTTATCTTATTTGAATGGACATTCGTTTCATCATTTACATAATATTAACGAATCATTTTACATTTATAACTAAATTTTATAGTATGACTAAATATTATTATATTAACGAAATATTTTACATTTTTAACCAATTTTTACATTTTTAACTAATTTTTATAGTATTAACTAATTATTATAATAAAAATAATTATTATAATATTAAATAAAAATAAACTAAAAATGTGTTTCAAATTATAATTACGATTAGGACGAGGAAACAGTTTCAATATCTAAAATTGACATATCCAATCCTAAATATTTAATAAAACTATCATTATTATCGGGAATTCCCGAATCTCGTCGAGCTTGCATATACTTGTCTTTGTATTTTATTTTAAAATCAGAATCTTGACCATCTAATTCTTGAATACGTAAAGTTGCACTTTTAAAACTGTCTTTCATTTGTTCCATTTTCTTTTTGGTTTCTTGATATGTCCATATTAATTGAGCACGTTTTACATTTTCTGTAATATATTCTTCAAATATATCCATTGGTTCATTATTAATGGCACGTTTTGACTCTTCTAATAATTTTTTCTCTTTTTCTGCAATTTCATTCATTTCTTTCTTTTCTTTGCGTTTTTTGTCGAGTATATCTTCACATATTACATCAGTTGTTTTTTTACGAATATCAACATTCTTTATCTCAAACGAAAAATTATCACTTGTCGTAATAGGAAAAGGTCTTCCTACAAATGTATGATAAATTTCGTGATAAGAATCAATATTTTTGATTAAATATTCAGCTCGCTCATTCGCTTCTTCTTCCGTACCATAAATTCCTCGTATTTTTGCCATTCCATAAATTCCATCTTTGTCGGGTTTTGCCTCTTTAGATGGTATAAATGAAAACAAAGCAACTTTTTGATTCATTTGTATAGGATCTGCATAATATCTATCAACTTGTGTAAATTTAATATCTCGATTTAAATGAACCATTGCCATTTTTAAATCTTCAACATTTAATGGATCAACTTGTTTCGGGGAAGATGTAATTTGAATATTTTGTTTATCGGTAGGAGAAATTAAGGAATGCATTCTTGATTATTTATATATTTTAATTATCAAATGCATTTCATTAAATCAATTTTTTTTCAAATTAGATTATAATTATTGTCTATATTCAATCTGTACATTTGAAGATGGAGACATATCAGATGAAATTAATTTTCGATATAAAACATCACATATTTCTCTTAATATCATTTCAAACGATTGAAAATCAAGATTTGTAAACGATTGAACGATATTTTTTTGATTTAAAGAACTATAGATAAAAAAATTTGGAATTGCATTTACTTTTTCTTTATGAATACTTTCATCACTATCAATATCATCATCTAAAAATATAATATGTCCTTTTGTTTCAAATAAACGTGGATATGTATTATATAAATCTTGTATAATTGTATTTAAACGTTCCGAAGCTTGTTTACAAGGTTGACACCATTCCGCCCATATTTTAACGACTACCACTTGATATTCAGACAAATATTGATTAAATTGTGTCATTACATTTTCATTTGGAGACTTAATTTCTTGTAAACTTTGTGTATAAAATACACGTGGTTTATTCATCTGTTCATCTTTATATACAGAACGATATGCACCGTAATTTGACATTTACAATTTAATTTTATTATGATAAAAAGTATTATTTAAATAAATTTATTCTAAATTTAATCGGATAAATTGATAATCAAACCATTCTCCCGCTTCGGGAGGACAAGGTTCGACATTCATATATCCAATATTATCATAATGAGTACCACAATTTGCATCATAACGTGAACAAGTATAATCTCCAACTAAACATTTACCTTGATTTTGAGGTTGAATACATCCATCTGATTCCCCTGGAGTTTTTAGCCAAAAATAAGCATCTATATAAGATAAAGGAGTATCAATAGTCGGATGAATACCAATTTTTCCTCCTCGAATATTACACCAAGTAGAGCATTCCGATTTTCCATCGATAACAGAATAGGAGTTTTTTGCTCCATTTCGTGAAGTATCAATAATAAAATTAGGTAATCCCGTCTCTGTTTGAAAAGAAGGTATCATTTTTTGATCAATTGCGTATTCAATAGCGTGTCTAAATAATTGAACATAATTTAATTCATTATTTGCTGGATTATACATTTCAAGTAATCCACACGGATCATAACAACATTCTTCTCCTATATTTTCCTTACAATATCCAACTAAATATTGATTATAGTAACTACAAAAATCTGTAATTTCAGACATTTCTTTGAATGGATATAAACAAGGCATTCCAATATTTTGATAATTAGCGACATTGGATGCAAATCCACGAATATAAGGTATTTGATCTCGAAGAGTATATAAAACATAAGGAATAAAACTATATTCTTTATCAAATAAATTATTACACCATCCTAACCAACCTTCGTGTCCTATATCTAAATAGATAAAATAATTAGGAATAGATGCTAATTGATTTATGGTATATTGAATACCCAATAAATAAGTATCTGTCGTTATTTCTGAACAACCATATGCTCCATTATTCGTTGGAATGTTTGGTAAAGAATCGGGTTCAATAATTAATATTTTACGAATCCACTCATATTCTTTTGCTTTTAGTAATTCTGTTAATTCATCAATGTAATCTGATTTATATTCATTTATTCCAGTATCACATACAGTTGATTGTAATTGACACGTCTGAGTACATGTATGTTGACATTCTTTATCTTGATTACAACAAATTTCACCATTCGATGCTAAAGCTGCACAATCACGATTGGGTAAATCATATACAATTAAAACAATTGTATTATATAAATCTTTTTGTTGGTTTATTTCATCTAATAATAATTTTACTTTTGGTATTTTATCTTTTTTATCTATCCAAAATGCTGATGGAATTGTCTTGATTGTTTCAATATTATCATATGCTTCTCTTAATTCAAATACAGATAAATCATAATATTGTTTATTTTTTAATAAATAATCCGATATCAACTCTTGAGTTTGATTCATATGTTTAGATAAATCAGAGTTTAAATATATTTTATGAATTGGATCAAATGGATTTATTCCAATAACGGTCATAATTTGTGTTATCAAAAACAAAAAAAATCTCATTTCTAATATTTATGTTTTGTGTTAAAATATAATAATTATTTAAATTATTTTTTTTACTAATGACTAATTTAAAAGTATTCAATCAAATTTATAATAATTTGATGTATTTTATTATAAAGACATTAAATTTACTATAAAAGAACAATTAAAATGAAATCAAATTTGTATCATATATTTTTGAATATTATTCCTTATTGGTCCTCTAAAATATCAACTTATTTTCAAATTGGAACAGAATATAATATGTTTATCCATTTATTATTATCAGAATTATTTAACTCTATTTATCAATCAAATGATAATACTATTTTATTTAAAATTACAATGGCAAGTATTTTTATACTTATTATATATATTTTATACATATTTTTTATATGTCATTTATTTTTGTATATGCAACCAAATGTTGTATTATTAATCGGAAAAGAAATAAATACAAAAGAAGATTGTTTAGTGATTTATAATGATAAATTATGTGCATTAAATCATTATCTTGTTCATTCTAAAAAATTACAAAATTGTTTTTATATCAATAATTCAAATATATTATTTAATACAATGTATCGTTATCCTTTACATTCATCTATCTATTTAACGATTACAAGAACTAATTTAAATAATGAAAATAAATTAGTTCATTATAGATTATGGTCATATAAAGAAAATGTTGAAAAGTTTTTATCAAATATATTAACTGAATACTATTCAAACATTTATTCAGAAATTGTTTTTATTGGAGATGAAACAAACAATATAATTTCTTATCCGGAGCCTATATACGCGATTAATTTTCATATTTATTCTAAACAATTACCAGTTAAATTAAGATGCTTACAAACAGTTATGAATAAATCTTTACAATATTTAAATTCAATTAAAGAAAATACTACAAAAATTTCAGATGATATGTATAAGACTAATGATAAAGATTCATCTTTTGAATATACATATACCTATACAATTGATAATATAAATAATTATGAAATTGATTATAAATTATATTTAACTATTTATCGTGAAAATACAAATGTTTATTATCGTTTATATTCTTATCAAATACGTTGTATAGATTGGGTAGATTCTATTTTAAATACATATCATCTAAATAGAAATCGAAAATTTTCACATAAATTAATTTTAAGTGGAAGTGAGCAAATTTCATTGTCGGGAAATTATTATAAACGCTTTTTCTATACTCCTTCTATGTGGGCTATTAATTGGTATTTAATTGAAATTCTAAAATATCAAAATTATGAAAGTATTCATAGTGAACATACTCTATATCAATATGTTCTTGATTCACTTGAATACTTTAAATTAAAAGATGATTTATATATTACAATTGATAAACATAATACATATGGTGGCCTTGAATCAATTAAATTAATAAAAAATCGTAAAAATCATTTTGATACAAATGTGACTTATATATTATATTCTAACAATTTAGATTTGAAAGTGCAATTAAATAATATTGAAAATGAATTTAAATCTTTTAAAATGTCATTATCAAAACAATCTATTTTATATCATTTTACATATGTAGGATATAAAAATAATGAATTGTTATTCAACACCCGTATTTTATCAGAATTAAATACGGACCGAGAATTATACGAAACATTTGATTATATTCATAATGAACATTCTTCTTTATTAAAAAAAGATATCGATCAATTAAGAGATATTAATTATTATAAGAAACACGGATTAAAAAGAAAAAAAGGTTATTTATTTTATGGGCCTCCCGGGTGTGGAAAAACATCGTCTGTCATTGCAATGGCATTATATGATTCAAGACATATCGTTGAAATTCCGTTTCATTTATTAACTTCTCACGAGGAATTTGAAAAAATTATGAATTTACAATCAATTAACGATTACGATATTCGTAATAATGATATCATTCTTTTATTTGATGAGATTGATAAAGGTATTGAATCCATTTCATCAAATATCTCCGATACATCAAATATCTCCAATAATTTATTACACACAATGTCTTTTATAAATAAATCTATAAATAATTGTGTAGATAATGATTCTATAAATAATCGTTTAGATAATAATTTAAATAATTATCGAATACATCTTGGAACCGTTTTATCGAAATTAGATGGAATTGGAAATTATAATGGTCTTATTATTGTAGCAACTACTAATTATATTGAACGTATTGATCCAGTGATTTATCGTAATTTACGTTTAAATCCCATTTTATTTCAACATCTTCGAGATATGGATTGTATTTCAATTATTGAATCTTACTTTGGAAATGGTTATCAGAAGTATTATGATCAAATACCAGACAGACAAATGATTCCGTCAACACTCATTTACTTATGTCATACCTATCAACATTTATCCTTTGATGATTTTTTTAATCATCATTTAATTCCTTCGTTTCATAAAAATAAATCAATAAAACCTTTATGATTCTGAGGTAGTTGATAATCTCTTTGAAACATTTTCCATTCTAATTGATTGGAAAATGTATACCAATAAATAGGTATGGATAATAAATGTGCTATATTTTTATAGAACGAAATATCGTTTTGATTCATTACAATGTATAGATATGGATAATTTAATACTGATTTTATAGAATTTTTATTTCTATTCCATAAAAATCCAATTTTTGAATATTGATATTTATTCAATAGAGTGTCTATTAATTCATAATCATTAGAATGAATAAAAAATTCAATCCTAGGATAAGCATAAATGTTCGATAATAAATAAACAATTAGCCTTTCGAGGGGTGGTTTATTATCCATTTTTATATCTAAATACAGAATATGTAAATCCAAATTTAAATTTTGTAAATAATTAGATAATAATAAAGAATCAATCGATAATTGATCACTATTATGAGTAATATATAAATTTTCTCGATAATAATATAAGTCAATTTCTAATGGAATCGATGGAAAATGATGTAATGTATACAATGAATTAGAAATACTATTTTCTGTTTTTTTATCTAAATTAAATCCTCCACGATGTGCTATCATTGATTTTAAATCCAATTTACTAATCTAATGATTATTATTATTATAGTTTATTATATATATTTTATATCTTATTTAAATTGTTAAAATATTTTTAAAATTTAGATATTTTAAAAATTTAAAAGATGTAAATGATGAGAAAAATTTAGATATTTGAAAGATGTAAATGATGTAAATTAAGAAGAAATAAAATGATTAAGGAGGGATAAAATGATCTTTATAAGAATGTATTTGACGACAAATTTCTCTTTTATTAGGTCTATTAGGTCTATTAGGTCTATGTTGAACTTGTCTTTCAATATAAACTAATACATTTTCTAAAAATAGTTGAAATAAAAGATGATCTTTGATTAATAATTGAGGTATATTATTTTGAATAGATCTCACTTGAGAACGAATATCATCTACGATCAGATGAATTTCACATTTTTCATTTGTATTTCTTTTTTGAATTATAAATTTTACATTATTTGCATCTCTAAAATCATAACCAATATCACATTGTTCAAGTATACTTCGAAATGTAATTATTTTTCTCCTTTCTCCGTGTGTTTTAACTTGATCGTATAATTCTGAAAATCGAGGACGAACTAGTAATGAATTCCGAATCAACGTTTCAATTGCTTCACACAATTCAATATATGAATCAAATGTTTCATTACGTAATTCGTGTAATTCTCGAAACATAGATTTCATTTGTTGAACTCTGTGTTTATCGGGATGAAGAATTGCAAATAATCTTTTAAACCATAAAGAAGGATTACGATTATATAATGCTTCATTTGTTTTTAAAAAGTCTGTTGCAGCCCAAGTTGTTTCAACCATATGTGCTTGTTGTTCATTTTGTGTTGAAAATAATGAAACATCCATTCTAATAAAACGTCTTTTATTATAAAAATAAGAAATTTTGTTAAAAAAATCGATTGAAGAATCTATGTGCTCAATAAAGAAATAATGACGGGACAATTGGGAATGGATCCATAAAAAGAGGTAAATAAAGACGTCTTTAATGGATCATATTTATAAGAAAAATTTTTACCTTGTATATTACGTCTTAATTCGTTCGAATGAACTTTTGATAGAATAGTATCATATTGACGTTTAAAATCTCCATATTGTATAATTGGTAATTTGATGATACCTTCCCATTCTTTATCTTTACCCGTCAAATCAATTTCGAGATTATTTGGATAATATTTTCCAAGTTCCGAGGAAGGATGAACTAATTGAGATAATGGATCGGGTAATAGATGATTACTACTTGGAGGTAGAACTAATAGTAATTGTAAAAAAGGAGTTATTGTTTCTATATTCTTAAAATGGGGATGTTTATATTGATTTTTTAGATAAATTGAAAAATCGGATAATAAAGGAGCATAATAATATGGATAAAACCAAGTCCAATCGGGAATTCCTCTATCATAATAAATTAAAGTCCATAACATTCCATCTAAATATGATTTTACAATCGTTGGATTCATTTCAGAAGAATGAAATTTTTGAGAATAATATTGTTGACGATATGAATCAATATCGATAATAAATTTATCATTTGATAATGACATATTTTTAATAATTAAAGGATCGGGAAAAAAAGATTTTTGAGAATTGTATTTTCTTTCTAAAAAAGTATGTTCTTTCTCATTTAATGTGTAAAAAAAATTAGCTAATGATTCAATTTGTAAATATAAATTACCAGTAGTTGTTTGATACACTAAATTCCCATAATTTTTACAATGTTCTTTATATAAAATAATGATTTCATCAAAAATTCCATCATATATATTTAAAGAATAAATACTTGGTAAAAAATCATTTCCAAACAAAAAAGTTAATAATATAAAATCATACAAAGTTTGTTTTGGATGAAAAATTGGTTCATCGGATGATTGATATTTTTGTTCCCACGTCAATGATTGTAAAATTTGTTGCTTTAATGACACTATATTAATGTATTCAAAATATTCATTTTTATGTGTTCGACAGATAAATATATTTGGATGTGGTAAAAGCAATCCTAATAAAATTAAATCGGCATCACTACCAACGATACATATAGAATCCGATGGTAATGTATATTTTTTTATATATTGTATCATTTTATGTTCTCCTTCTCCTTGAACCTTTTCATTTGAAAAAATAATTTCAATATTTTGCCAATCGGCATTAAAAGTAATCATCGTTCTAATATACCAATCAATATATTTTGTTAAATAATCCATTAATTTAGTTCCAGGTGTAAAATTATTGATATCAAAGGTTATATCAACATTTGTTAAGCTATTTCTAAATCTTCGTTGACGTTGTTGATTTAATTTACCTAGTCCAGCCACACCGTCGACACATAATAATAATTTTTTTTTAGGTGCAATAACATTTTTAATATATTCAATACGAGAACAAATTTCTTTAAATAAATGTAAATTATGTTTAGGTAAACTAGAATGATGGATAATATAATTTTTATTATTTTGTTTATAAATTTTTTCAACGGAAGCATGAAATAAACCATTCATATCGATTGCTAATACATCGATATGTCGTTGATGAATTTTGGAATGGATACACTCCGAATAATGTTGTTTAATCCATGTATAAAAATATTTAATTCCCATTTAATTCGAAAAATAATTCTATTAATTTAAATACTAATGACAATTATTTAAATAATAATATCTTTTTACATTTCAAATACCAATTTTTACATATTTCTAAATTAAATAAAAATAATTCACTTTACCAAGATGATGACTATTTATTATTATAATTATATTTCTTGATGTTCCTTATTCAAATTAATTATTTTTATTAAACTTTCGTATTTTTCTTTCTATATCTTTTTTGCATCGTAAGCTTTGTTTCATTTACACAATACAATTTTTTTTTGTCTTTATAATGATACTTTTGACTAAATTCTTAATTGTGTACATTTAATGTCTTTATAATGATACTTTTGACTAAATTCTTAATCGTGTACATTGAATGCCTCTATGATAATTTATTTTTAATTAGTTAGAATTAAAAATTTAAACAAAATATTTATTATCAAGATAAAGATAATTAAATAATTCTTTTTTTATGTATAAATGTATAAATATTATCAACTCGAATGTTTTCCAATTATAGCTTATAAAAAACCACAAATGCTAAATGATAAATTATTAATCTCAAAAAAAAAAAAGACGAATTTAAAAAAAAAAAATTTAGAGGAAAGTATACAATATATTGAAGATTTTTTTTACGATATAAATGTAATGTATTCAATTGCTTCTTATGTTCAATGGTTAATTTATGAACAAAGTATAATACAAAGATTAGAATATATACCAATTATTTCTCAATATAAAACGATCTTTTCTTGTCCTTCTGAAAAACAATCTATAAAAAAAGGAGTTTATGGATATGTAAAGCAACATTGTTTATGTAATACATATCGAGTAATTTTAAAATTCGTTCGAAAAAAAATAGAACCCATCGTTGGAATTTCAGACATAACACATGAATATATAATTACGACTCACGGTTTAAATTATCTACGACAATATTGTCCTAATTTTTGTTATTCATTTGGGTTAGTATATACTTCTAATTCAGAAATGATTCATATAATGGAATATATTAATGGATTAACTCTTGGAAAATTTTTAGAAAATAATCAGTCTTTAATTTATCAACCATCAATGGGAAAATTATTTTTACAAATGATTATTCAAATTATAGGATCATTAGAATTAGCTCAAGATTTATTATGGTTTTCTCATTATGATTTACATATGGATAATATACTCATTCGAAAATTAAAAAAAGAAATTCCTACTTTACATTATCCTTTTAAAACTTTTACGATTGTATTACATAATATAGAATTAATTATACAATATATTGATTTCGGATTTAGTACAATAACAATTAATTCTAATATTATTTGTGGTAAAAATCATATCAATGTATTTCCCGAAATAGGAATGTATCCATTTTATGTACCAAGTGTTGATATATTAAAATTAATTACGACTTTATTTGTAAAATTTAATGAAAAAGTTCAAAATTCATCTTTTAATGCCATTATTTTAAGATTTATTAAATATATTTTAGACAATTTCTATCAAATTGAAATTGATGATAAATTAATTGATCTGCGATTTATTGGAACACAATTATATAGGACAATTTATCGTTCTCCCACTGAATTTATGCTATTTTTGTTATCACCAATACATAAAACATTTATTTTAAATTTATTTCAATTAGATTCTTATCCTTTTGAAATTTTAGATGAATATAAGACGAATGTATCTGTTAATGATGATCATAAAGAGATAATAAATTCTCATTTACAAAATAGTTTCCAAATACATCAAATTGATATTTCGGTTACATCTCCCTTAAAAGAAAATAATTCAAATCAAAACCAAAATATACAACTACAACCTATAAAATATATAGTTGAACATTATGAATTTCTAGAATGTCCTTTATTACATACCGATTATATATCCGATATTCAAGCATATTGTGAAGAAAAATCAGAATGGTCTATCTTTTCTAAAAATGTGGAAGCTATTTTATTTTCTTATAAAGTAAATCAAAAAATTTCCGCAAATATTTCATCCTATTTTAAAAATAATTTAAATTCTATACTTCGTTTATATTATACTTATAAAACATTATCTTTTTTTATTCATTATTTAAAAGATCAATTAAAATTAAATATTTTATAATTTTTTAGTATTTGATAATAAAATTATTAATAATAATAAAAGTATTGATAATAATAAATTATCGATGATAGAAAATAATGAATATGTGTTATTAGGAGAAGGAAGTTATGCAAAAGCATATAAGATCAATGATAATAATATTTTGAAATTATTCAAGACAAAAAGGAGTAAAAAATTAAGATCTAAAAAACAAAGTGTTTTGAATAAAATTGATCCAAAACGTATTATTTTTGGAGGTAGAATTTTAAAATATATCGTAAAAGGAAAAGATGATTTAAAAGGAGTTATTACTGAATTGGAATGTTTAACATTAGAACGAATATTAACTCGTATACATACTTTTAAACTAAATGATAAATTATTTTTATTAACTAAATTTTTAAATTTATTGGAAGGTGTGATTCGTTTAGTAGAAGCTGGATATGTTCACGGAGATATTAAATCCGATAATTTAATGTATAATACAAAACAAAATGTATTAAAATATATTGATTATGATTTTATGTCTATTTATCCATATAAATTAAGTGAACGTGTTACAAAAACAGAATCTTTTTTTATTTATTGGGTATGGCCTCCCGAATTATGGTTTAATATTATTTGTAATTTAAAAATATTTTTAAATACAGACGAAGGTAAATGTTATCAAAAAGAATATAAAAAAGATTTATATTTATTATGTGAAACTTTACATAAAATTGGTATATTTAATACACACAGAGATGATCATTTATTAGAAAATTTTATGTTAACTGGTAAAATGGAACATACTGATAATGTTTGGTTAGATGATTTATATAGTACTTTTAGTGAAAATAAATTAAAATCTTCCGTATTTGTATTGCGCAAACATAATTTTGATTATACTAAAATAGATATTTATGGATTGGGTTTAATTGCTGCCGAAATTTTTTATAAAGATCCTTTATTCATTAAAATGAGACCTCTTATTTATCAAATGATTCATCCTAACGCTGAATATAGACTCTCCCCTAAAGTTGCTTATGAAAATTGGTCTCATTTTTGTAATTATTATACATACAAATATCTTTCTTCTTTTTAAAATAAATTATTTTAAAGACTTAATGACAATGAATTATTTTTTATATAAAAAAAATATAAAAGATTAATAAAATGAGATTTTATTCATTATTTAATTTATTTTCTATTACATCTGCGTGGACTATTCAAAAAGGAATCATATTTGATAATTCAAATTATCATTATAATTTAAGTGGTATTTCGTGGTTTGGTTTTGAAACACAAGATTTTGTAGTAAATGGATTATGGAGTCATTCCGTTGAATGGTATATTGATATTATTAAATCATATGGATTCAATACTGTCCGAATTCCTTTTTCTGCTGAATGGATATTATATAATATTGATTTATATCCATATAATGGAATGGTTGCTTCGGATCCTTCAAGTCAAAATAAAAAATCAATTGAGATTTTAGATTATATTTTTAAATATTCTCAAAAACAAAATGTAAATATAATGTTAGATTTACATCGGTTACATAAAGAATATATTTCTGAATTATGGTATAGTCCAACCGATAGTATGTTTACGAATGATGATTTTTTAAAAACGTGGTTTATAATTTTAGATCGATATCAACATCAATCTAATTTAATTGCAATTGATTTATTAAATGAACCACACGGTGTTGCAACTTGGGGTAATCAAAATCCATCTACGGATTGGAATACATTTATTGAATATGCGATTCCTCAAATTAATGATAGATATCCAAATTCAACGTGGTTATATTTAATTGAAGGGATTGGTTGGGGAAAAGATTTATCTAATGTTAGATCATTCCCAATTCATTTACCTTCTTCTTTAAATAATCGTTTTTCTTATAGTGCACATACTTATGGTAAAAGTGTCGTTAGTTCAGTTGATCCAAATAATAAATATCAACTATATGAAGATTGGAATATAAATTTTGGATTTTTAAAATTATTAGGATATAGTTATATTATTGGGGAATATGGTGGTCTTACTGAAATTGATGCTTCTTGGATGAATTATTTAGTTGATTATTTAATTGAAAATGAAATGACAAATGCTTTTTTTTGGAGTTTAGGACCCAATTCGGGCGACGTGAAAGGATTTTTATTAGATGATTGGACAACTCCCGATACCTTTAAAGTGTCAATTGTTCAACGATTACAACCAAATCCAACTTTTTAATTAGAATTAAAGTTACATAATTATATCTAAAAATTTTTAAAAAATAAATTTACGAATGGTCGTTTTTCGTTTACGATTTATATTATCTAGTAAAAAAGTGTTTTTAAAAATATTAGACAGTAAATAAATCTGTTCTTTTAAAACTAAATGTTGATTAAAATTAAATGGTAAATGAAAAGTTATAAAAGCGAATATAAAATCATTAATATTTGCATAATGAAGATGATCTATTAATTGTTGATTTAATGTCATATAACTTGTAATAAATTCATAAATTAATAAAATTGAAAAATTATTTGGATCATAATTTTCAATCAAATTTTTACATTTTGTATATAATTGATTTTGTTCTAAGCTTTCAATATAAGATTGAATTAAAGATATATACATCTATATTAATTTATATATATATATTAAGACCTATTTCTATCTATACATAAATATCTTTTTTTCTATCTTTTTTCTATCTTTTTTCTATCATTATTTTTTGTATTATAATATCATTATTTTTCGTATTATTTTATCATTATTTATTTAAATAAGAATATTATATTTATATGTCGTTACTATAAATATTTTATATCCTTTTCGTAATTTAGATGGTCGTGCTGAATAGACAATTTGACTTGGTATATCTATGTAATTTGGCTACTCGTTTTAATCTTAAATGTTCGTAATTATATAATTTTGTAGTATCCATTGTTCTTAATAATTAGATAAAACATCTAATTATTATTTATTTAAATTTAGAATCATTATTTAGTATCATTTTTTCGTATATAACATAATAAATAAGCAATAGAAGCCATCTTTAAAAATTGTTCTTGTGAAATCTCACTAATTTTATCATCATCACAATGATAATATTTTTGGTTTAAATGAAGAATAGATACATAATGTCCAAATTGATTCAAACCATAATGAATCACTGCTCCTAATAATACGTAATTTTTGTATTGATAAGGTATATTCATTGGTTTGTCAATCTTGTGTCCATACGTATCGAAACGATTTAACATAATAAATAAATATTCTGGATAATCATATATTTCAATATATTTTTCAGCTTTTGTTTTGATTTTGTATAAATCACTTTCCCAATCTAATATTTCTTTAGATTCAAATATTTCAATTGATTTTTGTAATGATTCACTATAAGGTAATGTTAAAAATAATTCTTGAAAACGAATTGTTTTCAGTTCTTCTTTTGATAAATTTTTAATCTGTGTATGATAGGTAAAATAAAAATATTTTTTTCCAATATCTATTTGCTTATCATTTTTTTTTATTTCTTTATCTAATAAATCTAAAAATATTACCATAAATTCGTGTGCATCATATTGATGATGACTATTAAATACATTTGATTGATTTAAAATATATCGAATATCCATTGGAGCCAAACGTTTAGAACTTTGATATTTATGCAAAAATGTTTTAAAATGTTGAATTATTTCAGAGGTATAATGAGAGTCTATCATAAATTTTACGAATTGAGGACAATGTACCAATAATTGTAATATCGAATTCATAAAACACGTATTTCCCATATTTTCCAATCCACATATCATTTGTTTATTAATATATAATTTGTTTATAATTTGTTTTAATAAAAAAAAAATCTTTATTTCAAATTTATTACTTTTATTAAAACCATTTTTTAAATCATTTATCTAAATGATTGATTTAAATATCAAATCGAATATCTTTTCCGACTGGAAAACGTGGTATATTATTTTCTGATAGTTCTTGATATATTACAGTCAAATATTTCCCTATATACTCTTTTCCGTTTAAAAATAATGTTTTTCTATATTCTAATGAACCTTTCGGTCTTACAGCAAAAGATACATTATTTTCATTTATACATATCCATATAACACAACCATCATCTCGTCCGTGTCCTTCTTTATAATCAATAATTTCATATTCTTTTTCAATAAAAGTTTTATATTTTTGTAAATAATTACTTCTATATTTTTCTTCATAATGACCATTTTTTTGTCGAATCATTAAACCTTCAAAATTTTTTTCAACAAATTTTTGATGATATTCATAAATTTCTTTTTCTTTATTAATTTCAAAAGTATCGACTTTTTTTATATTATTAAATGAAATTTGATCAAACAATGTCATTATTTTTTCCAAACGAATTTTATAATCTTCTTTTTCAATAATATCATATAAATAATAATTTAATTTACAGACAATAGTGTCATCTCTTTTTTTTTTAGTTTTAATTAATCCAGCTAATGTTTCAAATGGTAATTCATCGGTATATAATTCTCCATCTAATATAATCGATGGATATTGTTGAAATAATAATTGAAAATCATTATTTAAATGATCAAATGATTCGAATAACATACCCGTTCTTGATTGATATATAATTTCATTATTTATTTTATTATAATAAACGACACATCGACATCCATCTAATTTAGGTTGAACATAACAAGGATAGATTATATTTTTTTCTTTAAATGTCTGTGCTAACATTGGATAATATACTTTATTACATTCATTTAAATCTAATTTATAATTATCTTTTTCTTGTTTATCTTTCCATTTTTTATCCGTTTCTAATTCACATTGTTGTAATGGACTTGTTTCATTTTTTTTACCAATATTTTTACCTTTTGTATATATTAGTTTATCTTCTTGAATTTTTCCATCTAAATATCCATAATAAATAACGACATATGGAAATATATTTTTATCGATGGAATTTGTAGATGATTGGTATATTTTAGCTAACCATATCCTAATTTTATTATGTTTATCAAGTGCATACAATGTTTGATACACTTTATATTCTATCAGATCTTCTGTTTGAGAATTCATTCAATTATCTTTTAAATAAGACTTTTAACGATCTTTTAAAATGTATTCAATTTGATAGTTATATTTTTAATTAAATAACATTTTTAGATTCATTTTTTTATTAAAAAATGAATTATCATTTATTTTAATTGTATCTAAATAAAATATAACGATGCTAAAACAGTTATATCCTCACAAAAGAGATATTCGTATAGAATTTAAAGAAAAAGAACACGAATATGTAGTAGATGGAAGTTCTAATGGTTATATATCAGTAACGACGGTAATTAAATTATTTTTTCCAAAATTTGATGCTGATCGTATCATTGATAATTGGATGAAAAATCAATATAAATGGAAATATAATAAATATTATGGTAAGACAAAGGATGAAATCAAGACAGAATGGAAAGAAAAGGGAAATTATAGTGCATCATTAGGTACATTATTACACGCTTCAATTGAGAATTATTATAATCAATTAAATTTATCGATTGATACAATGATCGAAAAAGAATATAATTATTTTTTAGATTTTCATCAAAATATTAATAGTACATTGATACCTTTTCGTACAGAATGGTATATTTTCGATGAAGATTATCAAATCGCTGGTAGTATTGATATGGTTTATCAAGATCATTTTAATAAATATCATATTTATGATTGGAAACGAACACTTGGTTTAAAAAAACAAAATCCATTTCAACAAGGATTTTATCCTTTTCAAGAATTAGATGATAGTAATTGGAATCATTATTCTTTACAACTTAATTTATACAAATACATTTTAGAAAAAAAATATAATATTTTTATTGAATCTATGAATTTAGTTTGTTTACATCCATCCAATGATACTTATATTATCGAACAAGTTCCAAATTTACAACCTCTCATTCAAAAAATGCTAAATCATTATTATGAACATCGAAATGATTTTATTCAACAATTAGAAAAAAAAGATATTTAAACAATCAATTAATTATAATCAAATACATCATATACATCATATACCTCATATAGATCATATACATCAAAATATCAAAATATCAAAATATCAAATAAAGATGATTTTTAATAATTGTAGTAAAATGATTTTATTTTCTTTTATTTTTTCTATTAATTCGGTATATTCAGTTAAATCAATTAATGGAAATGATTTAAAAAGTTTAATTGATTGTTTTGCTGATTATTTACCAAATGCTTCTTTACGAGTTGACAATAGTCAAATAAATGGATGTGATTTTTCTGACATTATTTATTGTAAAACAGATTTGGGACACGATGATCATTTTTGTTTATTTAGTGGAACCAATCATTTAGAAGTAGATTGGAACGCAAATCCAATGTGTCATTATAATTGTCAAATGGAAACGTGTGATGCGTGGGATATTCCACATACAGATCATCAACAAGAATGTGTTGAACAATTATTTTAACGAAATAAATTTACAATTATTATTTTGTTATATCTAAAAAAATGATTTAAATGGTTTTTAATCGATAAAAATATGTACAATCTATAATGATTAAATATGATTAAATATGATTAAATATGATTAGATAATTATTAAATTAGATATTATTAAAATGTTAACATTTTAATATTATTAGGATTATTGATTGACATCATTAACATCATTAATAACAGTAATAAGATTAACAAGATTATAATAACTAAACTATTGTTTGTGTTTTGTTTTTAGGTGAAATTTTGAAGTTATTTCAAGATAATAAACGAAATGGAATGTATCGTTTTTAAACCGAATGAACGATTAACGAGTCCTTTTTCAATTATGCCTTTGTCTGTATATCAGATTTTTCTTAACAAAATGGAATTAGAACAAGAATATAAAGATTTATACAGTTATTATGAATCTTTTCAAAAATATAATCAAAAAATACAAAAATTAGTAAATGTTTATTTCAAAAAAGGATTAATTGTTCCTTCTCAAAAAAAAGAAATAAAAAATTATCAAGTTCCTCGTTTTTATATAACAGATCAAAAAAAAAATATTATATCTTCTATTCCGATCCAATGGAATTTTCAATCACAATATTATTATTCTTTTTATCAATATTATTATAAATATTATTATACATTATTGTCAGAAATAGATGAATTAAAATCAAACATAAAACAAATTCATAAATTTTTAAAAAAAGAAACTAAAATGTATCAACAATTGTACGTCATTATTCAAAATCTTAAGATATAAACAATTAAAAATATTAGTTAATCATTAAGATTTTTAATTGTTTATATCTTATTATTTCTAATGTATAAAAAATATTTAATTTGTTTTATCATATACGTGAATCATAAGAACAAGTTAAGATAGGTGTCATACCTTGATATTTACATTGAGATATACCATATGTTTTATGTAAACTCTTATAAAACTTTGCCTCATTATTTGGAAACGATGAATTAAAATATTTATAAAATTCATTGGATATAAAAAGTTGTAATACAAAATATAAAATAATAAATACAATGATTAATTTTAAAAAAATAATAAACGACATTTTTTTTATTATAATAAAAATATTATAATAAAAATATTATCATAAAAATATTATCATAAAAATATTATAATAAAAATATTATCATAAAAATATTATCATAAAAATATTATCATAAAAATATTATCATAAAAATATTATCATAAAAATATTATCATAAAAATCTTATCATAAAAATCTTATCATAAAAATATTATCATAAAAATCTTATCATAAAAATCTTTAAAAATAATTTAGTTTTGATAAAAAATAATTATAAAATTTCTAATTTATTGTGGTGGTAATTGACAATTTTGTTCAACCCACTCAGTTATATGGGACGGAAAATATCCATTAACTGGATTATTACCAAAAATGTTTCGAGAAATACTTTCCAAGATTCGGTTTTTATATGTTCTATTATTATATAAAGCTCTAAACTCGTGAGAGGGTGTATCTAGTAATAGAATTTCATGAAAACGCAAATATAATACTCCCAATTCTACTCGGTACACTCTGCCATCTTCTTCTAATACTTCTTCTCCGGGAAGGACTTGTGTATATATTATCTTAAATAAATTAGTCAATCTTCCATCATTCCTCCTTTTTCTAAATGTTAGAGATCTAATTACTCTTTGATTTAAATTCAATTCAATATACTCTTGTTCGTTTTGTGTAGGAATATAAATTTGATTTGGTAGTATATATCGTTGTCTTGTCATTTCTTTTTATTTCATAATAAAAAAAAATTAATCAAAAAATAATTGAGAAGATGATAAATTTGGTAATAAAGATGTTTTTAAATACGGAACATATAATTGATCATTCCTTCGTTCCGTATTTGATGATGTAGTAGATATCATTAATTCACTACTTTTTAATTTCCTTGATTTATTCGTTGACATTAAATATTGTTTTAATTGTCGTTGTTTATCGACATATTTATGTATTTTATCTAATTCTTCTTGTGCATTATAACGATAAATAGAACTTAATTCTATAAACTCTTGATCGATTTCTGATTTATTTAATATAGCGGTGATTAAGTTTTCAGTCTCAATAATGATATCAGAATGTAAATTATGGACAATTGCTTCACGAACATCATTCATAGATGCTATTTCTTTATGATTTATTTTGGTAATAATAAATCCATTACTAAAAATATTAAGCCTATCTACAATACTTCCTTTTAATATATTAATTATTGCAATTTTTCGTTTTGATCTATATTTATCAAATTGATATTTTATAAAATTAATATGCTCAATATGTGTGTAATATTTTATATTATTAGTTTTTAAAAAATTAAGATTTAAAGGCATAATAATAAGACCCGCGTAAATAATATAATCAATAGGTTCAAAAGGAGGATATAATTCTCTAATAGATAATTTATGTTGTTGCAATAAAAATTTTTCAGTAATTAATTGTTTTTTAGAAACACTGTAATAAGAAATAGAAATTGATGATTTAAAAGGACAACTCATTAATAGATCTTTAAAATTCATTTTTTGATTCATCCATGTCTTTTCTAATAAACCATATTGGTCAATAAAAATATCGTTAATTTTTAATAAAAAATCTCCAATTTTTAATGATGTGCTTGAAATAAGACTACGAGGAATAATATTTATAATCATAATTCCTCTTTGTGAATATTGTTCAATTTGATGATATTTTCTAAAATTATCATCAATAGCTTGATATTCAAATCCAAAAATTTCGGGATAATGAATCAAATAACGTGGTTGATATAAATAATCTTTTAATAAATAATAATGTTTAATTGGAATGGCATAGTTCACATTCTGAGCATTATCTAATACAATAGAAGACACTAATATTCCAATTACTTTATTATTTCTAACTAAAGGTCCTCCACTATTTCCACTACTAATAGGTGTGTCAATTTGATATTTACTATATTGTTGTCCACTTATTACTCCTTTTGTCACTTTTAAATTGGATTGACCTAATGGGTATCCTAATACAATACAATCATCTCCCGAATTAATCATTAAATCACTGCCTAAT
>Ga0194133_10002220_pt1 | contig 30793 bp, 32 predicted proteins | sample TA2KigOf40mmetaG_FD_155448 | JGI IMG/M metagenome (GOLD analysis project Ga0194133, IMG submission 155448) | Freshwater microbial communities from Lake Tanganyika, Tanzania - TA2015055 Kigoma Offshore 40m | ecosystem: Environmental > Aquatic > Freshwater > Lake | place: Tanzania: Lake... | reverse complement strand
AACTGGTTCTGCAACTGGTTCTGCTGCAACTGGTTCTACAACTGGTTCTGCTGCAACTGGTTCTGCTGCAACTGGTTCTGCTGCAACTGGTTCTGCTGCAACTGGTTCTATGGTGGAAGCCGGATTATTGAGTTTTGACAATAAATGAAGTTTCATCAACTGTTCACGACGATAATGTTGAATCAATTGTGCAGGTGATGGACCAGCTGGGCGTTTTTTTCCATTCAATGAAAAATTCATCAGTGTGATCGTGCGCGTGTGTGTACAATATATATAATGCTATATATATTATTTTGCGAATGTAAAAAAAAAGCAGAGAGAATTTAATTTTATTCATTAACAATTGTTCGACCCACGTCATGCATCCAGTCTTTTTCAGAACGATCGATATTGTCATTTCTATGAATTACGGCATCGATCACACAATGTTGCGCACCAACCTCTTTCATTTGTGAACGTAAACTGTTAATGTCCTTGGGAAAACAAGTTCCACCAAAACCAAACCGACCATCATGACCAGGGACTGCTGTATGACTCCTGCAAATTCGATCATCTTCTGCAGCAACACTTATCATTTCATCATAATGAATGCCTTGTTTCATGCAAAACCCATATATTTCATTGCAAAATGAAATTTTTGTGGCCAAAAACGTATTGCGAAAGTATTTGACCATTTCAGCTTCTTTGTTTTTCATAAACGTGATGCGCCGATGGGTTATTTTATTGTGTGCATGTGCAGAATCAATGATGCTTGTCATCAACTTCATGAATGACTCTTTGTTTTCATCGTCATTGTATCCAAAAATCCAGTTTGGGTTATTTATGAAATCATTCATTGCATTTTTTTCTGTCAAAAATTCAGGCATGAAATTGCACTTATACTGGTCGGATGTTCCAACCGGAACAGTTGAACGAATCACTATGAATCCATTGTAATTTAATTCTCTCAACTGACAGACAACATTATCAACACAAGTCATAGATGTTTTGCCGGCAGCGTTAATGGGAGTTGGGACCGATACAAAAATGGCACAGCATGTCAACAAGTCGTTCATGGATGTTCCTTTTGGGATGCACAATTCGGGATTAACATCATAACAAACAACCTCTATATCATCGCATTGAAGAGTCAGGGTTGCTCTTCCAACAAATCCATTTCCAATAATTCCTATTTTGTGCATTTGTGTTTTTCTCAAATAAATTGTTAATAAAATTTCATTAACTGCACGAATTTCACTTATCATTTGAAAGCAACAAATACTTACCAACAACCGTGTTTGAAGTGAGAACTTGACGAGGCGACAAACGTGCAAACCATTGATATGCCAGTCGGTTCAATATTTCATCTGACGGAACATAAATCCCATATGCATTTTTGTCAAAGTCTATGTCTTCTTCACCGAGCAATTCTTCAATGACAACTGGGGTTCCGTTGGTGGTTTTAGTGCCGATCAAGGATCCACACAACATGGATATTTGTGGTGGGGTGCTTATGAGTTGTTTGTACAACCAGCGGTCATTCTGTCCTAAAAATTCATATTCATTCGTGTAGTCAGAAGTGACCAATGGTTCTAAATAACTAATGTATTGTTTCATGACAGGACTTTCCTTTGTGCATCCCATCAGCTTGCTATCAGGGAAAAACGAAACACTGGCTGCAGTGGAATTGCGAGCGACAAACTCTCCAGCAAACATGCTTTTTCCTGAACCCTTTAACAAATCCGAATATGCCGACTTCAAATCCTTCAAACAAATGAAAGATGCTGGAACAGTCATACCACCATATTTGTAGAGCACCTTTGCCATTGCAAGATCTCTTAAATGCTGCTTCAATGGAAACGGCATGTTCTGCACCTTAATGGTCCAATCTGGCAACAACCTTTGGAATGCGCTGTCATCGACCAGAATGACGTTGAATGACTTGCCGCACTGTTCCACAATGCTGCGAATAGAGAGATACATGTATGGTTGATTCAAATTCGTGGTGTTGCGTGAACCCCAGCTGGACCAGTTGCGCGCATTCACTTCATAGTCAATAAATATCCACATGAATGGTTTTCGCGTATCGGCGAGAGATTTGTCATTGAGTAAATATTTTTTTATCAAATTGTAATCAGCGCTCATGTTATTTCCCTCTTGTGATTTTGCATAACGATTATACACTATGCCCGCCAAAATGATGACTAAATAAAATGCAATGAGTTTTGGAGACAGCATTGATGTATTTATGTGTTGTATATATTGATATTTTAAGCTTGATATAATATTGATATATAAATATATTATATATGAATATATCTGAAATAAATTCATTCATTCGAGGTCATGTCATATATGTAATACACAATGTGAGTTTTTGATTTATCATATTTGCGTTCGGATTTGCACTCAATCGAATTATGCCGACATATCTGTCTTAAAATGGTGTTTAAATTATTGTAAGACATCTTTCTTGTCAGAAAAAACTGTTTGTCTTTATTGTAATAAGGCAATAAATCCTGGCAAAATTTATGCAACAATGACAATTCGAATGCATCAGGGTGTGGTTGTTCGTCGCAATATGTTGCTTTTTTGTATGAAAACAAATCAATCAAAAAATAATTAGAATTTGGTACTTTGTATGAAATTTTCTTAATAAAATCATAGAACAAATCATTTGGAACAGCAGTTTTCATGATTTTATGAGACTTAGTCAAACATGGTTCCATTTCAATGACCCCTGTTGTATCAACCACCATGTTTATGCGACTATTATACTGTTATATAAATATTTTCACCAATCGTCTGCATTAAAAAGCTGGCGCAAATTATTCGTGAAAAGTGCCAACTCAATTTCATCTTCATGAATGTTGTGAAAAATGCTGATGTATTTGCATATGATGGCAATCGTTTTATACTGAATGGTTTCATCAATCATGCTCGTGTTTTTGATGAAAATAAAATAGTTGTCTAGAATGTCCATAACGGAGTACCCTTGATCATGCAAAGCATATAAATGCGAAATGCATTGGGACATTGTCGCATTTTTTCTCAAACAGTCCCGCGTGTAATTCTCCAACACGCTAAAACTTATGTTTGTGCACAGTTGATTGGCCAGATCCCAAGTTATTGGAAGACCAATGATTTTGAATTTTTCCATATAGTTAATCAAAATGCGCACTGACCCATTGCAGATTCGCATGACAAACTCTTCTGCATCCGAATGAATTTCCACACATTCGCGCATGCACATTTTTTTCAAGATTTTATGCAAACACGTGGGGTCAATTGGATTTATTTTCACGATTATTTGTCGAGATTGCAAGTTATCAATCACTTTTTGCACATTTGTGCACGACGCAATAAAACACACATTGTGTTTGTATTTATCAATGCAATTCCGAAACACTTGTTGACTTTGTTCATTGATTGAGTCAATGTCATCTAATATTATGAGTTTTTTTTTGCCAGGAATGAGAGAACTTGTTTGGCAAAAGATCTTCATGTCGTTGCGATAAAACTGAATGCCTTGATCCTTCAAGCTGTTCAAAACCATAACATTATCAGGGTTGTTGTTGGACCCATAATATTCACGAACAATTGCATTTACTAGAGATGTTTTGCCCGAACCAGAATCCCCAACAATCAGCAAGTTCAATTCGTGCAGTTGAATAAGAGACTGCAAAAGTTCCACCATAAGAGGGTTCAACTGTTCAAATTCATTAAACAATCGGGGTTGGTATTTATTTATAAATGGGTCAGCCATATTTTCATGCAGTATTGCATTTCACAATGAATTCTTTTTATGTTTTTATGGATACTATAATATTCTAATAAATTATAAAAGAGTTTCACTGAACAATGGAAACATCATCATTCAAAACCGGCGACCTCATTCTTTATAACACTACAAAATACTGGTATTCTCGACTGATTGAAAAACTGACTTCATCGAATTACAGCCACATCAGCATGGTGCTGCATCGTCCCACATGGCTTGATCCTTCGTTGACGGAAGAGGAATACTATGTGTTGGAAAGCGGCAGCGAGCGTTTTCCCGATGCCGTTTCAGGCGAATTCAAATTCGGTGTGCAAGTGTGCCCACTTTCCAAAGTGTGGGCAGAATATGCATCACAAGGCTATGGTCATCTTTATGTTCGACGCATCCAACTCAATGATTCCGATTCTCTCCGATCGCAGTTAGAAACTGGCATCAAGACGGCATATGAAAAGGCAAAGTCATGTCCATATGACCTAAACCCATGTGATTGGATCAAGTGTTATTTTGATGAGACCAAGTCTCTTCAGCAAATCGAAGCCTCGTCGCAACATAACCAAAAAACCACATCATTTTGGTGCAGCGCGCTCATTTCATTTGTCCTAGTTGTTTCCGGGTTTTTGGATAAATCCGTTCCGTGGACGGTCATAACTCCATACGACTTTAGCGCGTTCTGCAAACCACAGCGTTTAGCATTTCAAGGATGCACGTATGCCGTAGAAAGTAAGCTTTGTTAAAACATAACAAAACCCATATAAAACATGTGTCATTCATAATGCCATGAAAGAATGCAGATTGAGCATGAGTTCCCCACCATATACGGCGTGGAAAAAAACGGAAAATTAAAGGTATGGAATGCGCGAGTGTATGTTGACACACTGAATGGAAATGCAAGCGCTGAAATAGAATACGGACAACTGGATGGCAAAAAACAGACAACCACGCGTGAATACACGGAGGGGAAAAACATTGGAAAAAAAAACGAAACAACTCCGTTTCAACAATGCGTATCTGAAACGAAGAGAAAATGGCAAGATAAAATGGAAAAAGAGGGGTATTCTCTCGTTCCACCAAATGTGGAGTCGTCAGAACCGTCTTCGCATTCGCATCATTCGCATTCGCATTCGCATCATTCACATTCGCATTCGCATTCATCTGATTGCAAGGTGTTCCCCATGTTGGCACACACGTATGAACCTCTTAGTTCAAAGAACAAAAAGAGTGACATTGTGTTTCCGTGCTACGTGCAGCCCAAACTGGATGGATTGCGATGCATTTGCTACATGGTGCAAATGGGAAATGAAAACAAGGTGGTGGCCCAGTCGCGCACCGGTTCTTATTTTGAAACTGTGGAGCACATTTGTGCCGAGTTGCGTCCTGTCTTATTGAAACACCCGGGCTTGGTGCTGGACGGTGAGTTGTACACAACCGACATTCCGTTTGAAGAGCTGGCCGGACTCATCAAAAAGAAGAAGTTGTCAGAAACCGACATGCAGCGCGTGCAATGCATCAAATATCATGTGTATGACATTGTGATGGAGAATGCACCGTATTCAAAGAGGCACGAGCGGATTGTCAGCACCATTGGCGGCACAAAGTGCTACCATTTGGAATTGGTGCACACACAGTTGATCAACACCATGAGTGAGTTCAGGCAAGCGTTCAGTGAATATGTCGCAGCGGGATACGAAGGCATCATGTTGCGAAATGTGGAGGGACTGTATCGGCAAAATTACCGCAGTCATGACCTGCAGAAATACAAAGAGTTTATGGAATCGGAGTACCCTATTGTGGGCTTCAAAGAAGCCGCCGGACGGGACGCTGGAACTGTGATATGGGTGTGCAAAACGGCGGAGGACAGAGAATTCAGCGTGCGTCCAAGAGGCACGCAGGATCAACGGCGCAAGTGGTTTCAAACTGGCCATGCACATGTAGGCAAAATGTTGACTGTTATCTATCAGGAGCTGAGTGAGTTAAATGTCCCGCGGTTCCCCGTTGGCAAAGCCATTCGGGATGGTTATTGATGCAAGTTCGGCTTTTTGCAATGCAATGATTCCAATATTTGATATGACATGTATTCCTGCGTGAGAATACACCGATGCGCGCGGCATATTTGACCACATGAGCAAGTACCCAATGACATAACACATCGCTGATGCAATGGTGCAATTGTAATACATCCGCAAATAGTATGATTCATTCATGTTGTAAGCCATGAATAATTGATAAATTAGACCTATGTAAACGTATCCCATGTCAATGTATCGACGCCATGAATTTCGCACGGGGTTGCGCCAATAGTTCAAAGACGTAAACATTACGCCGGATGACATGAGTGCAAACATGGTTTGGTTGTGATATGCAGCATGATATATTGCAAACATTGAGAGCCATGCAGCTCGCCAGATGACATCGGCGTGCGTTTGTGCAATCACCAGTTGGTTGTTGTGAGACATTTTGTTTGAAAATAGTTGAATGAATTGAATGAATATCATTTAAATCATTTAAATCATTTAAATCATAATAAAAGGATTTTATCATGATTTTTCATTGACGAATACTTTATTAACCATGCCTCGTTCGCATTATGATGTGTTGCAGCTTGATTCGCCAAAAGCCACCCACGATGAAATCAAGCGTGCATTTCGTCGGCTATCGATGGAAATGCATCCTGATAAAAATGGAAATTCAGAAGAGTCAAAACGTGCCTTTCAAGAAATAAATGAAGCATACAATGTTTTGAGCGATCCTGAAAAGCGTGGCAACTATGATTTTGAGTTGCAGATGGGAATTGGCGGGCATCGAATTCACAGGATGGGGCCGATGGGCATGGGGCCGATGGGCATGGGACCAATGGGCATGGGGCCGATGGGTATGGGGCCGATGGGTATGGGGCCGATGGGTATGGGCATAAATCCGGTGGACATGTTGTTTGCAGCAATGCATCAGCATCAGAACCAACCGCAACAAAACCCAGCGCAGCATATATTTGAAGCCATGTTTGGAGGAGGGAACGGCATGGGCATGGGACCAAAAATCATCATCCACAATTTCACTACATCATCGCATGACATGCACCATGAGCCACCGTTTGAAGAAGCCACGGAATCCGACCACATTGAGATGGCTACCATTTCTCTCGAAGATGCTTACAATGGTTTCACACAGCGTCCAATCAATGTGTCGTATCATGATGAAAACTACAACAAACAAACCGACATTGTATTGATTGATGTGCCACCTCGTGTCGCAAATGGACACAAGATTCACATTCCAGGCAAGAGTCATGGAAGACGAAAAGCAATCATAATTCAAATCAACATTGTGGAGCATCCTGTTTTTATTCGCGATGGAGACGCCGATTTAATGGTTGAACATCGTGTGTCTTTGAAGGACGCACTATGCGGATTCACATTTGACCTAATGCATTTGAATGGACGAAGTTATAAGTTCAACTGTAAACCATGTTCCATCACGGGTTCGATGAATGAAACGAAAGTGTTGCCGGGACTTGGGTATGGTGAAACCGGAGCACTTAAAATCCGGTTTTCAATTGACTTACCGACATCTCTCACAGAAGAACAGATTGCTGCGATTTCAAAAATATTATAAGAAATCGGAGTCCTAACCGTCTTGCATGACGCACATATTTATCCATAAAGGTTGCGCATTTCGGAGTATGTCATATCGCGACCATACATTTTCCTAAATGTATCATTCCCTCCATCAATAATGTTCACCAGTGTTTGTTCTGTAACGTTGTTTGTTTTTATCAATTCGGCAACTTTTCTCTCGCCTTCTAGTTCCAAATGTTTCATTTGTTCTGTTTGTTGGCCGGACATTGATGTGTGAGTTGTTTATGCATGCACACACATGGAGTCAAATGTTTAAATGTGTTCATTCAAACATTTTATATCAAAATTTTCAAAAAAACGCGTGCTTAATGCTTGCGGTGGCGACGGGTCTTGCGACCTCCACGGCGATGTTTGCGATGAGTTTTGCGATAGCGAGCCATTTGATTGGTTATAATATTCATCAAGAAAAAAAAATTACCCTAAATGTTTTTAACAATTCATTCAATCATGAATTTTTCCTAAATCAATTGATCCGTTTGGTGGGAATGTCATTGCTGACAATGTAAATAGAATTTTCTGTCATGATGATGTATTCCGTTTCCACCTTGTAAATCTTTGCAATAGTGCTCGTGTATTCGTCTTCGCTCTTCACAAGCAGTTTGTCCTTATTCTCACTTACTCCAATGATAACAGATTTGTCCAATGATGCCGTCCAATAGTCCATCATAATGGGTTTGTCTTCAACAATCGCAAGCTTCATAGCATGACTTATGCAAACATTGCTTGGCAAACGATAAGATGCGTCTTTGGATTGAGAAGTAGTGGTAGCAGGTGTGTTGTTGTTGTTGTTATTGTTGTTGTTGTTGTTGTTATTCGCATTGGGCACAGGAGTCGCAGCTGCGCCCCCACGGGCAGGAACCGAATTGCTCATCGAGTTTAATTTTTGTACTTCAAATTATATTCTGAAACGACTTTGTATCTTTAAATACTTATTTATTGTTTAATATAAACATTTTCAACATTTTCAACATTTTCAACATTTTCAAATATTTATGAAGCATTTTTATCTGTGTGGTGTGTAGCTGATGGCGTGGCAGTTGTTTCATTGAATATGAGGACTTTGCGTCTTACTTTGGGAACTCGTTTTTTCTCCAATGATGGGTCAGTTGAAACCAGGCATTTGCCGATTTTCATGTATTCAGTTTCAAGCATTGTTCGAATGAATTCGTAAATTTCGTGCAACACATCTTCATTGCACTTTCCAACAATGAGAACACTGCCTGTTCTGAAAATCATGAAAGAGATTTCATAGTGCGGTTTCGTGTCATTGCGCGCTTTTTTGTGTTTGTTGGTTTCATCTCCAGTGAAATGCAGCGGTTGTTGCCCGGTTTGCTCTCCCAATCGCATTCCTTGCACGTAAAAGAACTTGCACTGAATTCCTGGATAAGAACACGCATCGTAGTTGCAGTTGATGCGATACTTGTATTTCAACAAGTGATACAGAGCATCGCGATTGATGTAGTATCCACATTTGAAGTTGGAATTGATGAGCACCGTTTCGCAGTGGTCTCGTTGAAAATCAAGGTCCTCTCCCAGGATGGGCTTTAAAATCTGCACCAACAGTGTTTGCACCTTGTGCAGCATTGTGTCCGTTTTTACACCGGGTATTTCCAACTTTCCAGTATTAAACACTTTCACGTGCATTTCTTTGAAACATTTGGTTTCATCGTCTTCATCAATGACGCGCAAAATGACAACAAAACAGTTGAAGAATGCCCGTTTTTGCTTGATCCGGTAGCTGACGATGTCTTTTTTGCAAAGGCCAATACTCACTTTTCGCTGGTCCTTGAACTTGATGCGTCCATCCGGGTTTTCAATGTGCTCAATCACAAATTCGTTGACACATGCCACTTCTTGTTTCAGTCGAGCCTGTATCATGGCCAACTCACTCGGGTCAGTCGTAGAAAACTTCATCTGTTTTTTGATGGCACCCTCTTTTGGAACCGCATACTTCAGCACAGGAATTTTCCAAAACACTGTGTGTATATCAACCGGTTTTGTCAAATACGATATTTTGGTTTTGGTGCTCACATAAATGGGTGTGCATTTGGGTTTTGTCTCTTCAGTCAATGCATTGCCATTGATGGCAACATGCTCTTCTGACTCCATGCAGTCATCCTCGACGTCCTCGCCATCCTCGTCGTGATCTGTGTCGTCTTCATCCAGTTCCATCCATTTGCTACTAGATTTGTTGGACTTTATTCCTGTTTTTGTGTCTGCCTTTCTGGTTTTCCTCACACTTGCCTTTGCAGTGGATGCAACTGATGCACTTGTCATTGGCGGCAGCGGCGGCTTGATAGAATCAAGTCCAAAATCTGACTTGTCCGTCTGACTCAAAAATTGCTCCCATTCCAAATCAAGCAGTGCCATTATATAAATTGACCGAAGTTATTTTCATATTGAGGTGTCTCTTTAAGTTGAAAACGCAATCAATTCTTTTTCAAAATGCAAATAATAAAGACATTTCATTGTTAAATTGTTTGTGTTTGAACTGTTTGTGTTTGAACTGTTTGTGTTTGTTTAAAATGTTTCGCAAAATTCAAAACGAGATAGTGTGTCAAATGGTCAACATTGCATTCAACCACGTGCATGACGTTTTCAATCTTGTTCAAGAGCGATGATGTGATGAGTTCAGGATGATTCCGAACCAAATAGTTTGCATACATTTTCATCATGTTCTTTTTTCCTGAATTGCATTCTAGACTCAATGCATTTATTTTATTGTAAACACTTGTGGCTGAATCAATGCCAGTTTTTAATTCGTTCGTTATTTCGGCCCATGTAGAATCAGTGATGATGAAGTGTTGCTCTGCGTTTGTGTCTTGATTGGTTTGCATGTAATTTATCATGCTGCGAATGTCCGAGTTGAATTGTTTTTGAATGGAACATATCATTTCATCTGACATGTTCAACCCTTCGCTCACACTGACCTTTGTTATGAATTTGTTTATTTCCGATATGGGCAGTTGATTGAAACGCATGCGCACAAATTCGGTTTGCAGCGCTTCATCAATGCGGCTGATGTAGTTGCAGATCAGACAAAACCGCACATTGTGTTGGCTGTAGTTGTAGCTGTTGAGCAAATGTCGCAACGCCATTTGCGCATTCTTCGTCATGTAATCCACTTCATCCAATATCACAAACTTCGTGCCATTGCCAAAGAGAGATTTTGTGGTTACAAAGCTGTTAATTTGCACACGAATAATGTCGATTCCGCGTTCATCCGACGCATTCAAATGAATCATCAGTCCACCATTCACACAATTCATTCGAGCTTGTTGATACTCATTCACAAGATTTATAATGGTCGTGGTTTTTCCTGTCCCGGGTGGCCCATAAAACAGCAAATTCGGGAAATGACCAGTTGCAATGATGTTTCGCATCATGAGCTTGTTCAGCGGATCAAGCACTATGTCGTCAAAATTTGTTGGCCGATACTTTTCCACCCATGGCGTTGATTTGTTTATTGTTGTTGCATTGCCTGTAGTTGTAGTCATTCAAATGTTTGGCACAATTTAAGTATTTAAACATTTGAATGTATTTTTATATTGATATTCATCAACTCATTATCAAATATTGGAATTGCATGCATTTTTTTTGAATTACAGTAAAAATTGATGAATAAAATGTTGTGCCCATTTTAGAGACATGCGAACGCAACGACATTCTCAAACTATGACTTCTGGATATTTGGAATTGGCAATTGGACCCATGTTCTCCGGCAAAACCACGTGGTTGACAAATTTACACAAACAATGCACCTTTTGCAACATGCGCGTCATTGTTGTGAACTTTGCTGGAGACACACGATATGCATCTGCCGAAGAATCACTCCTTTCAACTCACGATCGCACCATGATTCCTTGTGTCATGTGCTCGTCCATCGAAGAACTGGAATCAAACCATGCGGACGAAGTGGCAGCCGCCGAAGTCATGCTGATCAATGAAGGTCAATTCTTTCCGGACATCATGCGCGTACTGCACTGGGTGGATGCCGGAAAACGCGTTTACGTGTGCGGACTGGATGGCGACTTTGAAAAAAAACGCATCGGCGCGTTCCTTGACCTGATCCCACACTGCGACAAAGTGTGCAAGCTGACATCGCTTTGCAGCATTTGCCGCAATGGAAAAGAAGCCATTTTCAGTTTCAGAACCACGCGCGAAACGGACCAAATCGTCATTGGAAGCGACAACTACCTTCCCTTGTGTCGCACGTGCTATCAAACCGAGACCGACAAAAAATATAATAAAACAACTTAAAATGTATAAACCAATTGACAGTAGAATTAACAGATTAAGTCAACTTTTTTTCAATGCAAAAATCAAGAGCTCCTTCTAAAAAAAAATCGGAGGCAAAACAACACGTTGAACCCTCTGCAGCAGTTGTCGGGGAATTGGATGAAAAAAAGAAGAGAGGGCGCAAAAAGAATGTGGAACCAGAACCAGAGCCAAAGCTAGAACCAGAGCCAAAGCTAGAACCAGAACCAAAGCCAGAACCAGAGCCAATGGTGCAACAAGAACAATTACCATCGTCAACACTCGTAGCAAAAAAGAGAACAAGCAAAAAAAAAGCACCGTTGGTTCAAACACCCGAAGCCGTTCAGGCCGTGCCACCAGTTGCATCGGCTTCAACAGACACGTCCTCTTCAATGGCTCATAAAAAACGAGGAAGAAAACCAAAAGGCGGCAAAGTGATTCAACAACTTTCAAATGAATCCGTCGCGATGAATGACGCTCCCAACATAATTCTGCATTTGAAATGCAGTGTGTCGGACATTCCGAGTTTGAATGCGTCATTTACCGAAACATCTGTGAAACCAGGCGATGTCATCTCATTCAATGCATTGGAATCAAAAGGTGCGGATTTGAATGATTTATACCAATCAAACGTTAGTTCTGTTGGCAACTTTGTTATTTCAAGCAACTCAAACGCAGCAACCAACGCCAAACCTCGAACAACCCCCGATGCACTCATTGCAATAAATTCATACAATCATTTGAATGATGCGGATTACGACAACAATGACGACGACGAAATGAACAATGGTGAAAATAGCTTGAAAGACATTTGGAAGAAGTTGAACCATTTGAAGCTGTGTTTTCACAAAAGCGATGTGTTTCAAAACATAGGAGCTGGCACCCGTCGTTCTTGTTGTTTTTGGGACACGTGTGAGTTTGACACGCCGCCAATTTATATCCCCAAGTGCATTGCACCAAATGGCGGATACACCGTTTACGGTTGTTTTTGTAGTCCAGAGTGTGCGGTGGCGTATCTTATGAATGAAGGGATTGACACGTCCGTCAAATTTGAGCGATGTCAGATGTTGAATTCCATGTATGGACGAGCATTGAACTATGATAAAAGCATCAAACCCGCACCCAACCCCCAATACATATTGAACAAGTTTTACGGCAATCTCTCGATTCAAGAGTACCGCAAGCTGTTCAAGAGCGAACAAATCATCTACGTTGTAAACAAACCATTGACGCACATTCTTCCTGAGATGTATGAGGACAACAATGACTTCCTTCTGAACAACAAGGTGATTCCCAACAACAATTACAAGCTTAAGAAGAAGACCAGCGCGTTTGGTTAATGTTGGATTATGGCGCTGGACTTTTCCGAATGAATCCGTAGTTTTGAAGCAACTCAGGACAACACGGTGTTTTTCCGGCTGGATCATACGTTCCTTTCGGCCCTTGTGGCGACGTTGCAAACCGTTTCAAATGCCGACGCACTGAAATGTTTTGCCCACCAACGCCTGAACCAGGAACATAATGATTGTAGTTGTAATTGCTTTTCTGATTTGTGAAAATTAGTCGACGAACTGCACCTGCCATTGTATGATGTTTATAAAATGTTTATAAAATAAAGTTATATTAAAAAAAATTGAAGGAATTCTCTCTCAACACACTTTATCATTGACCGTCAATGATAAACTGAACTGAAATGGCCACATGTTGTGCATCCTTGTCTTCTCAGCAACGCAAAATTCTGCGGGCATTGTTGGCTCAAGAATCCGAAATTGCTGTGCAATGCAGCCGACACATCACTCAACTCTTGAAAATGCAGAACAGCTTGCAACTCATTCATCATGAAGATGATTTGGAAAAACGTGGAACTAAATGCGATGACTTCATCCGAATGCACGCACAATTTGACTATATATTGACACCTTCTTATGAAATGATTCCTGGCGCCATTCAAGTCGCACTATCAACCAACTGCATTTGCATTCAGGCTGCATGTTTTCGCATGTCGCACAAATTCCCAAATTGGACACTTTGCGAATGAAACTGCTAAAAATAAAAACCATGTGCGAAAAATTTAGCAAATTGGGCTCAAAAACATGCATCGAATTGTGTGCTGACATTGAAAAAACCGTGCAAAATGTTCTAAAATCACAGTCGACTTCGCATTAAACGACACATTGTGCTTACCATAAGGTGATGGTCGTTCATTTCAAATGGTTCGTACACGTATGATTCATTTTGTGGTTGTTCTTCTTGTTTCACTGGTTCATCCTTTTGCAAATTGCACGAATTTCTTCCATATTTTTCATTCAATATTTGAAGGATGTTGTCAATTGCATCGATTTGTGATTGATGTGACATTTGCAGCATTGCAACAATTATTTCTATTTATTTATATTATTTACGTTTATATATAATAAATATATATCGATTTGAAATGAGTGCATTATTTCAGTTTAAAGGAGAACCATCCAGATTGGATATTATTCATAACACTCTTAAAAATCTTGATAAAAACTTGTCAGCGGATGCCTTGTTTAAAATTTTGAACAAAAAAACTACAGATAAGAAACAACTGCATGAATTGGGTTATGTGTATTACACCAGTTATTATCGCAAATTTGAACCGTTGCTCGCACCATCTTCAAGTAGTTTACTAGCTTTGTACAGAAGAGAGATTCAATCCCCTATTAAACCCATGCCAACATTCACTCAAATGACAGAACATGCTGCCCCCGCACATGGTTCATGCGACATTCAGTATCTGAATAATTTCAAAATGACACCTGAACAATTCACACAAGCATTGAGAAATATTCATCCATTTGAAATGATGAGCAGTTATTATCACAATGAGAATGTGTGCGATGATGACTTTGAATTATCTTTGTCAAAAGTGCAACGCGAAGTAACAGCATACTTTGAAAATCATGCGAATACACTGAACCAGTTGTTTTCTGGACTTAAAAAATGTATATGTCTACGGGCTTTGTCTAATAATTCATATTATTATGCACATCGTGCAATCGAGCAGTTGTCTGCTTATCCAGATATGAAAGAATTATTAAAGTTTTACGTGATGAGTGATTTGATTCATGGATGGAATAACGAAAAATATGAATCACACTTGCATATGATTGCAAAATATCATGAGTTAACTCAATTTGTTCAACGTGTATTGACTGTTCCGCAAACATTTTTGTCTGCTGACGATTTTAAATTTAAGTCAATTAACATATTATTAAAACGGTTAATGTTTGAGGTGTGGGATGATTTGTATAAAAGCAACAGGACGTTTTTATGGAGTGATTTTCCGAATTTTGCAAATGACCCTGTTCGGAATGCGTTCAAAATAAAACACCTAAATAGACTGCAGTCAATGCAGATATCTGCCGCCCGATTAAAGCTTGCACGCACAAGCCAAGTCAATGAATTTCTGCACGACTTGCAAAGGAACTATTTGAATCGTGATTTGAAGTCTGTGCTTGATAGAGGCATACATCATCTAAATGAAGTTATTAAAAATATGAATGAAGGAAAAGCGACACTCAATGAATCAACTTACACAGACTTACATAGAATGTTTGAAATGACGTATGAAAAATTAATAAAATTCCTATCCAAGTTGTCTCCTGATCCTGATGTTAAAATAAAATATATTGAGGAAGTCATTCAAATCATGGAAAAAATAGATGAAATTAATGTAATTTTTATGAAAAAAATGAAAAGTGGTGGTAGTAAGAAAAACAAAATGATGAGAAGACGAACTAAAAAAAATATAAAAGGTTAACAACTGTTGTTTACTTCGATGCAATTAATGTTTTGAATTACTAAAATGTATTGACAGAATGCCAATCGTCCATGCACACGCTATGATGGTGAGTATCATTTGTAAATGCAATTCGAATTGTGATACATGAAATTATTAAAATAAAAAATACGTATATATTTTATTTTCTCTCAATGATATATAACAAAAACCGCAAACAATGATTGAAAGAGGACTCACTATGTTGGTTCACTCGGCTGTCATCGGAGTTGTGCTTTATGTCATCATGACACTGGTTTTGAGACAATCTCCGGCCGTTGCAGAAAATCGCAGCATTCTGATTGCTTCGTGCGTGCTCATTTACATGATTGTGTTTGGCCATGGAATGCCTGGACGCATCAACTCACAACTGTGATTTGCAGCGCATTAATTTGACTGCGTGCTAATTTGACTGCATGATTTCATTTACTTTATCAATGTATTTTTGCATGGCATCATTTCTCTTGATGCCACAATATTTGAACCAAGCATCCCATTTCTGCCTTGCTTCAATTTGAACGCTCCATGGTTGCGGAATGTTGCAGTCCCCTTGGGTTGATTGTTTATAAAGACCATACAATATCAACAAGTCTTCATTTGAAATTGGAGTTGTTTTGGTGCGGATTAGTTTAGCCGACATCATAAATTTCTCTTCTAAATCATCCATTGTATGCGTATGCGCGTTATTATACATTATTGCAACATCATATTTATTTCATTAATTAAAATGATGTTTTCCTCGATTTTCTCTCAAAATTAAACAGATTGAACGAGAGTTGCCCTGCAAACTGGACACGACGGATTGCGTTTCATCCATTCCGATATGCATTTTGCATGAAACGAATGTGCACACTCGGATGTTATCCAAAGATTGTCATTTTTTTCTAAACAAATGCAGCACTCGGTTTCATTGTCGATGATCACTGCAATTTCAATTGCGCTTATTATATTCTGTATATTCAGCACATTGCGTGCATTCTGTGCATTCTGTGCATTACGTGCATTCACCGCAGCATTCAAAATCATTGCATCTCTTTGTGGTTGGTCAAATTGTAGCAGTTGTCGTGGTCTTGAATTCAATAAAGAACTAACATAAATGCAAGTAAAAAACAACAAACTTAATGACCACAATGACATAATGATCAAAATGTGTGCAGTTATCACACTTCCACCAAGTTCACACATCGAAAATTTGCCATCGTTGTCATGTATTTCAAACGTCGGTGGAAGCGACCGACTTAAATACACCACCTTTATTAAAAACTCGGCAAAATCTAATTCATGTTTGATGTGCGGTTTTTGTTTGGTTTTCCATTGTTTGAATGCATCAATTGATTGGAAGATCGTTCCATACACCTTGTAAAATGCGTATTCATACCGAATCATGTTGCAAATCGACATGAACATCATTCCTGAAACCATTCCAAACCACAAAAGTCTTTTGTCGTTGGTGCACATCATCGTGGTTGTAAAATAATATCCAAACCCCATCATTTTGAATAATAAACAAAGTTTACTGAATTTACGTTTTTCATCATAAACGAATGCAGGATAGATTGCCATCATTTTTGATTTTTGTTAAGTGATTAATGCATCATTTATTTATATTCATTTGTAAAATGAAATGAAATGATGAATTTGATGAAACTGATGAATTTGATGAAACTGATTCATTCTGGGTTGACATCTTCATAATCCAATGCACCGCCATCATCTGCGTCCCCATAATCATCATCCGTCGGCAACCCGCGCAAACTGTATTCCTCTGCTTCAATTTCTTGTGCGGCGCGCTCTGCATCCCCGTCCAGGAACACTTCGCGCTGCATGTCTGAAACAAAGTCGCGACGGCTCAGCTGCCGTTCTTTGCGCAACTGCTGCTCCATTTCCTCGCGTTCACGATCATACGTGTCCTGAACATACTGGCGCACCCCCTTCTGCATGCCAACGTTCCAGTCTCCGATGCGATGGTCCTTGAAGAACTTCTCGGTTTCGCGCTGCTCTTTGGTCATGTTGTCAAATCCCTCCACAATCAACTCCTTCTCCTTGTCCTTGGTGCGTCTCACGCGCTCTTTGATGGTTTCTGCATTCATGTCGACCGCCGCGCGTTCATCATCCACGATGTCCGAATACGCAAACAACAACTCCACTATTGTTTTGCTCACCACCGTTCTCTCGACTTGCAGGATTTGCACTTCTTCCATTACGCCGGTTGCCGCTTCTTCTGCACGCAGGGTTCCAGCAATCAACTCGTCCTCCTCTACTGGCACCGTTTCTTCAATGATGACGCCCTCATAATCCACCATGCGCGTGTATTCTGCAAGCAGCTCCAGAAAATAATACCTATAAAGGAGATGCAAGATGTCATTGTCAAACACTGAAAACGTCTTTGCTGCTTTGGGGTTTTCTCCTCCTGCAGGCGATCGTTGAATTTCTGCGAAAAACGGGGTGATGTTCATCAACTGCATTAAATTCCGAACCTTGGACTGCATGTGTTTCAAAAGGGGAGTTAGTTGTCGGTCTCCATAAAATTTATTAAGTCCCGCATACGTTCGACCAATAATGTTTCGCACATCGTCGCGATGCCGGTCGCTGAGTCCCCAATGTGCCGGCACGTTTACGCTAGCAGCATCGCGCACCACTCCATTGCAAATCATAGACGGAAAGACTTCCGCTATCGATTGCATGCAGTTTTTCGTGAACTGAATTGCACGATTCAATGTTGCATCGTTTGATTCAATGACCGAACCGCGCTTTTGGGGAGAAAAATCCATCATCGTGCCAAATGTGGTTTTCAGCTTGGTGCGCTGTTTTGAAAAATTTTGCACGCCGGATCGGTTGCTGTCCAAGAATGCACCTACTTTGGCCCATCGATCATCGCACAAGTTGCTCAAATACGATTTGAACTCGCGCATTTCTGGTATTTCTTCAGACAATGCCAAGTCATAGGTGTCCATCAATGTCAGTATGTACGTCTGCAGTTCATCCGGTATGATGATGTTTTTGTCGTCAACAACACCACCACTTTTCGAATGCAGTTCGGCAATCAAGTCGCGCAGTTGCTGGTCATTCGACCATTCCGGCTCATCCAATCGAAACGGGATAATGTTCTCTCCGCTGACAACTTGCAACATCTGGGTGAATGCTTCGCGCGTGAAATTTACACCGCGTCTCTTCAGCTTTTCAACTTTGGTGGCAATTGAATCGGATGCATCATACTCATCTGGCCCAGGTTTATTCAAGCAAAACAGTTGCAGCTTCTCTGGAATGGGACGCAGGTTGTCATAGTTGCAGAATGCCACAAATGCAGCATATATGGTGCGCTCGTCAAACTGCGGCGACAACACGGGAAACTGGGGTTTCGACGACTTGGGATCATAAAGCGTGGATGCGCGCGACAGCTGCACAATTCGGTCAATGACGGCTTGCGTTTTGGCGGCATCCGCATTCAACTCCTGTATGCCCGGGCGATTGCGCACAAAGAACTGCAGCGTGGTGCTGTCCATGCCTTCCAAACAGCACGCATTTTGCAAGAACGGCACACCGCCTTCAACCTGCGGCTTGAGCAGCAGCTTGGTTTGCACTTTGTTGACAATTTCTTGAACCAACTGCTGAATTCCGAGAGAAAAATACATGACCTTGGCTCTCAAAACTCCGAGTTGTTCCACTTGTTCCTGATTTCCTCTGCGCAAATTTTCATCCAGTCGTTCCATGAACTGCGGCGACACTTGATTGGGCGTGGGATTAACGACGCCACTAAGCGGCGGCAAAAACGTGGTCATGCGTCTGATGTCCAGCTCAACAGGCACTATTTCTTCCACATGCTCTTTCAAGTATTCACGTTTGAGAGAAATTAGGTCATTTATTTCCCCATTCGACACTGCGTATTTCAAAATGTATGTTTTAATTCTCTCGGCGATGCTGGATTCCTTCAGATCTTTGATGGCGCTCCACGGGTCCACCGACTTGCTCTTGAGTTGGTGCGCAATGCATGCCATGTATCGAATGCCGCTCATGTCTTCTTCGCCCAGCAGAGGAAAGCCAATGAATGAACGCACGCACCCCGGTTGCGTCTTGTTGGTCTTGAGAGACGGAATGGCCGTTTGAATCGCAACCGTCAAAAATGCCAGCGTGCAAAACAACACCGACGCATTGGTGAATTCTTTGTAAGACGGCGGTTGTTTTTTATCGGTCTCAAGTTTGGCCTTGGCCATTTTATTGTATTGATCCTCCTTCGGCATGGTTGCATTCAATGTGGCCATGGTTTTTTCCACCACAAATTCTCTCAACGCATTCAAATCAACACTCAAATAATTCCCCATGGTTGTGATCAAGTTGGAAACCATGACCGCACGCGGGTTGTCGTATTTTTTCGGCACCGTTGTGCTGACCGATGTGGCCACGAGTGGCGCCGCTTCGTCGTCTTGCAACATGATGTCGCGGAATTCGCTGCCTTCTTCTGTGGCTGATTCCAGCTGCATGATGATGTAGCCACTGTATTTGTCCACAATCGCATTGCCTTCATCACTGATTTCACCCTGCTCTCTGCAAATGGTTCGAAGCACAGACTGGTACGTGGTCGGAGACGACGCCGAAGACGACGCGACGAATGCCGCTGCCAATCTCTGTAAAAAGCTGGGCATGAGCTTAACATCCGTTTTAACGCAATACAACCAATGCGGGTCTTCATTGAGACGCTCGTTTGCACCGCGCGTATACCGCTCCACAAAACTCAGCACGTCTGCACTGCGTCGAACCAAGTCGGGTTGACCCAAAATGATTGTTTTCAAGCGCTCATATGGGGACTGCACAATGTCCTGCATGTCATCCACGCTCACTTGGTGCCGCATCTGTGCATCATTGTATTTCGTCATGCGCGCGTATTTTATGTGCCGCAAGCGTGGCAACACGGTTTCATAGTATTTGAACTTGCCATCAATGCGCTGCACAGTGCGTTCGCGACTGTCGTCCACATTGGCTTTAAATTCCGAGTTCATTTCATTGAGCAACTCTTCTTTCACGGCATCGGATGCCAATTCATGATCCATGCAGGTTTGTTCCACGGTGAAACACTTTTCTTGCACGTTGCAGAAAAAGGCGGGGTCATACATGCTGACTCCGGTTGGGATATTGGTGTCGCGAATCCACTTCTTGTTTTTGCGCACGTAATACAAATAGCGATTGGTTCCATCGGCGTTGTCCATCTCAATGACCGCATATTGTCCGTCTTGCACTGGACGCTCTCCCAACAGCATGGCTTCGGCTTCCACTCCGGCTTGGCGGTCATCCGGCACATTCAGTTCGCGTTTGATTTCCTCCTTCAAAAAAAGGACGAACTCTTCGCGCGGCATGGAGTCCCGTTGTGAGTCATACTTTTCCAGGAACTTGTAATTGGTGCGGTCAAACTTGCGGTCAAATGCAATGTCCACATCATTGTCATCTTCCAGCTCGTCCGTGTCGGGCAAATACTGTTTTGCAATGGTTATGTTGGCGCACTTGTTTTTGCCTTCCTCCTCCGCCTTGCGTTGTTTGAACTTTTGGGTTTGCTGGTTAAGCAGCAGTGCAAAATCAAAGGACGTCAACAGCTCCAAATTCAGCTTTGCCACTGCACACATGTAAAGCCGGGCATTATCAGCCACCAGCATGCGGTGCAATAGTTCACTGGGGCTGAGTGCACGGCGCAATCGCACTTCCGCATCGGCTGGGTCCGCGCGTTGAAACGCAGTGTCACCGCCAATGTTGTATTGCTCCTTTGAAAACCCGTAAGTTTCAAACACGCTGTTGCCATTGGTCGCATCATTCTCTTTGCCACTCACGAGCAAATTGTACATGACAGATATTCCAAGGTAAATCACGCCGTAGTTATGGGTGCGCACTTTGTCGCACTGCGTCTTGACCAATGCATAGTTGCGTTTGTGATCGCGAATGCGTTCGCGCAAAAACGCCACCATGTCCGTGTATTGGCGGTATGTAAGGTCTCGGTGATACACCATGAAGGGTTCCAGGTAGTCCAAAATTTCAGAGAGGGCCAGACTTCCGGTTAAATGTTTTTTGACAAGGTCGAACAGCACACGGGTGCGTGGAACGATGATGCGCAGGTATTCTGCATAGCGATCCGCATCCGTAATTTCACTGTTCAGCACGTATTCTTTAATGTCGCTCAAAAAGTCGCGCGAGTTAAATGCGATGTTCTCGTCCAGGTCATCAATCGTGCGCGTGGTGATGCGAGTGTTTTTGCGCAGCAGCTGCCAATAATTCAGATTGTGTTGATTCAATCGAGACTTGTCCAAAATGTTGATGCGGTGCAAGTTGATGCGTGAGTAGTCCACTGTTGGAGTGGGCAGCATAATGAACGATTTCAGCGTCATGGTGTCCGCGGGTGTCATGGGAACCACATCGGCCGTCATGCGCGCAGCGGTTATGGACGTCGCATTCAACCGAGTCATGCCCAGGTTGTATTGCTGCATGACAAAGCGACGGGTTTTGAGCTCCTCGCCTGCGACCACCGACGACTCCAGTTGTCCCAAGTTGTCGATGACGGCTGCCAAGTTGTCGCGAACGGCCTCGCTGATAAGATAGTCTTCTTTGTACTCTGGCGGTTCAAATGGCGTGTACTCGGTTGTAAAGAGCTTGTTCATGTATGCGGGATACTTGTCGCCACCATTTTTGTAAGCGGCGTTCAATTCCGCCTCTTCCGACAAGGTTTGGGCCATCGTCATTTGGACCACGTCTTCTTTCGGGGCAGACAAAAACATTTCATCCGAGGCTTCATTCACATAAGTCTTTTTGCGATTCACGGCTACTGGTAGAATCCAATTCAGACGCTGGTTCAGTTTGCGCAGCGAATCAATGAGGGGGCGATGGTCTGGGCCATGGGTCAATGGCATGTGTGCATTTCCGCTGCGGTCAAACTTGGAAAACTGTTCACGCAGTTGTTTGAAGCGAGTGATCATGGTGTGAATGTTGTTCAACACTGCATCGGTGCGACGCGTCGCCGGAATGTCTGACAGCAGTGCATTCAGCATGTCGTTGGTTTGTGCTTCCAGCGTGTATCGTTTTCTCTCTTCCGGAACGTCCACCATGAAGGAGAATTCCTGCACGGCTTGTGATGCCATGATTTCATCGGCATCGTGCAACATCTCTGCAATGGCATTTCTCACTTCCGGAACTGCAATGGCCACAGTTTGAACAGGAGGCACGGTTCCATCGTCAAACGGCTCTGATGTCTCGAAGGGTGCTGCCGCTTCTACTGCTGTTTCTGCTTCTGCTGCTGCTGCTGCGCCAGTTCCGCTTGGAGGAGGTCGTATGTTAATGCGTTCAATTGGCAAGTCTTCTGGAATGCCTTTGAACTTGAAGTCAATGTAAATAACTTCATTATCGGGAACAGTGGTCAGCTCAATCATGTCTTCACCGTCTTCTAAATTGGAAATGCGACCGGTTATAACGGTCGGATGTTCTCCGCCAAAGTAGATGTCGACCCATGTATTCGGAACCAACCCATTTTGGCGTGCATATCCGTCCTCTGCCGCATGGTCAAGAATGTTGATGTTAAATATCGACTCATCTGAAAATGAGTTCGTTTCCGGGTTGATGGTCAACACACGCGGCAACAGTGTTTCTGCATCAATGAGCCGGAATTTGTTTTCATCCAAATAGTCAATTATATAAACATGGTTGTTCAAGTCTTGGTTTTTGGCTTCAATTTGAATGATATCTCCCAATTTCAATTGTACTAATAACGACATTTGCGCGCGGAATATATATACCTTAACATAAGTTTCTATTATATTTTTATTAAAATAAAATAGCAGTGTATATATATATTCATTCGTTCAATATTAAATGTCGGTTGCGCCAGTAGTAGCACCAGCACCAGCAAGAAAAAAGATCGTGCCAACTTTAGTAAGCGTAGCACCCGATGCTGTTGCAACCGTTGCCACATTCAAAGACAAGAAAAATCCTCTTGAAAACACCGCCGACTTGATTGCAATGCGATACGGCATATCCGAAGAGGCCCCGAAAATTGACGAATCTCTCTTCGAAAAGAATCGCAATATTGGAAAAAAAGTGGTTCCATTAAAAGAATATTTCAAGCAAGCCGCGACTGAATTCATTCAGAAAGAAGCAGAGAAAAAAGAAGAAGCCGTCAAAAAAAAACGAGAGAATGCAAAACTGACTCCATGCCAGCGCAAGGCAAACACACTGCAAAGAAACATTGATGGATACGTGAAAACATGTGATCGCAACATTTCAAATGAAGCAATTATTGAAATGGTTGACAAGGCACGAGAGAAAGCAGCAAGAGCATCTGTTAAACAAACCAAACCAAAGGGAAGAACGAAACGGGCTGCAAAGGTCTCTTCTTCTGCATCTAAAACGCCTTCAAAGGGTGGACAGCAGTCCAGAAAAAAACGTAGAACCCACAGATAATAATTGTGAAATTAAGTTAAAGACATGCACCATATGAACTATAAACTTACATTCACCCCATGGCATCTGTATCTGCGTCTGTATCTGCGTCTGTATCTTCTCCCTGGACTTATGACTTGAAGCGTTCTACGCCCGACATTTTGCGCGCATTCAGTCTCATGTTTCATGACCCTGAAAGCGATGAACTGCAGACACTCCTGAAAAAATCAAACCTTACTAACAAGAAATGGAAGAGCGGAAACCATGTGTATTCCATCATGAAATACACCACTGGATCATTGAAGTGCGACGAATTGGAAACGGTTGGACTTTTGCGGTCGGTTGTGTTGGACCAGTATGGCAAAGTTGTTGCGTATTCCCCACCCAAATGCATTGTTCCTTCCCCCAACGAATTCAATGAACGCTTTTCAGACGACAAAATCATTGTTGAAGAATTTGTGGAGGGAACCATGATCAATGTGTTTTATCACAAGCCAAACGGCCAAGACGAGGGCGCTGACTGGGACATTGCAACCAAAAGCTGCGTTGGTGCCAACATTGTGTTTCATTCACTGCCTCCTACGCTGCCTCAGGCGCAGGACCAGGCGCCGGACCAGGACCAAGAACCCAAGAAAACGTTTCGACGCATGTTTCTAGAGTGCATGAATCACGTTGGGTTGGATTTCAGCGCCTTGCAAAAAGATTGCAGCTACAGTTTTGTGATGCAGCACCCGAATAACCACATTGTGCGCCACACAACCGAACCCGCGCTGTATTTGATTGCGGTTTACAAGACTGACAATGAGAGCCTTGTCGTTCAGGAACAGTGTCGCGATGAACATTTGTGCAAAATCAATGCATCAACAAAAACGCTGGTCCGTGTGCCTCTGCAGTTCACCGATGTTGGACTATCCGAGCTGAAAGAGATTTACACTTCATTGAATTCACCGTATGATTTCCCTGGGTTGGTTTGTCGTGAACGCAGCACTGGCGCGCGATTCAAGTTTCGCAACCCAAACTATGAGCGCATCAAAAATTTGCACGGCAGCGAACCCAAGCTACAGTTTCAGTATTTGTCGCTGCGTCATCAAAACAAGGTGAAAGAGCACTTGAAGCAGCACCCTGAACATCGCGAAGCATTTCAAAAATTCAAGGATCAACTGCATGCGTACACAAATCAGCTTTTTGCAAATTACATCAGTTGCTACGTGAAAAAGGAGCGTCCACTGGGCCAGTTTCCTCCTGAATTCAAAACAAACATGTTCCGTCTGCATGAACGCTACTTAACTGAGCTGCGCGAAAAGAAAGAGCACATTACACTGGGGCAAACGATTGCTTACATGAACGGACTCTACCCATCACATCAAATTTATGTCCTGAATTATGGGGTGCGCAAGGCATTGACACAAACACAAACACCTGCAACTCAAATTTAAGTGAAAATTTAAATTTTTAACGAAAAAAATACTTAAATGGATTACAGTAAACTTCTATACTAAATCAACATGAACCTAAAACTGAATGCATTGTTGTTCTTATTCATGGCATCTTCTGCAAATGCAGTGTCGTTGTTCACGTATGCTTCTGCGGGATGCGGCGGGGCGCCAACATCAATAACAAATTACACGTTGAACACGTGCTACGACATTTCACAGGGAGGCCAGCAAGGGTCAAACAAAGTGGTTGTTTGCAATGCAACGTTGGCGCAAATCAACATTTACATGGGTTCAAACGCGTGTGCGGGTGCTCCTGCCATGCAAAATGTCGAAGTCCCAAACACATGCGTGAGTGATGGCTCGGGTGGGTTTATGAAAATCATTTGCGACCCAGTGCCAGTTTCGTCCACTGTTCCAATGGCAACCACCGTGGCATCCACGACAGTTCAAGTGACAACTGCATCGCCAGGAACCACAACGCCAGGAACCACAACGCCAGGAACTCAAAATACAACAAACACAAAATCAGTTGCATCTTCATCACACATGGAACATGTTGGTTTAATGACATTTGTCATATCTTTTGTTTTAACAATCGCAGCGTTGAATTGATTACGACGACATGCACTATAAAAAATTTACCATTTGATTCAAATCAAATAGTAAATAGTATTTTTTTTAATTTTTTAATGTGTCATTGCACAATGCTTCAACGATGAATCTGTGCAATCAATGATTCAAACACGGTTGCAGAGTCTCGTGCGGCCTGAATCAAATAGTTGTGCACAATGTCAACATCTGTCGCCGCATGGAAAGCAATCCGAATGATGCTGTGCGTGTCGTGAGGATGATTCTTGCGAAATCCGCAAAATGATACAGTCTTGCTGCCCATATAGTGATTTGTGTGAATGAAATACTCAATGCATTTGCCCAGCGTGTAATCTTCATTTTGCAACGTGATGTCAAACCCATTGCTCAAAGTAGTGTCGGACGATGAAATGTCCACATCGCCACTGGCATTCTCGATATCACTCACAAGTTTCTTGCATTTTTCAATCATGATAAGACATGCCTTGGTTAAAATCTCCGTGTTCTGATACACGCCAATCGATTCTATGGTCATTTCAAAACTGTCTGGCTTCGTGTAGCGCATTGCATCCATCGCAAACCAGTTTTTCTTTTCAAATGCAATCGACGCAGCATCATTGCCATCACGCTCCAACAACTTTGCGCGTTCGGACCACACTTTCTCGGCTTCTTCCACGTTTGGGGTTGCACGATACGCGCATGTGCTCACCACGTTGTACATGCCATCCATGCGTGCAGTTCCCACGCCAATTTCGGCCGTCAAAGCCAGTCGCTCACCTTCCACAAATTGCGTCAACCTCGGAATCAATCGGGCAATCAGAATGTATCCACCCGTGATTGGATCGGGCGGGAAGATGCGCCGCACAACAGATTCACTGAGTTCCTTGCCCGTTTTTGCATTCACCATGCGAAAGTCCTTCGTTGTTGCGTATTGATTTGCAGTTCCCGTGTTTTGAACGTCCAAAACCACGCGATAATCCTCCACATTGAAATGCTCAAAATCGGGGTCATTGGCCTTCAAGTGAATGGGAATGCAGCCCATGCGCTGCTTAATGATTTCGTTGTTAAGACGCGTAGTGTTCGCCGTAATTTGTACGCGGTTCTCGGAATGCGGCAGTGTGCGAAAACAAAAGGTGGGAATGTCGGATAGAATCGTGCGCCGAACCGCGTTGATCAAACTCACATTGATTTGACTCACTGACAGTTTGAGCGTTCCATCATGGTCTGTAAACGTTTCGATAATCGGCTGTTGAGGCATATTAATTCACTGTTGAATTTGCTGTTGACTTGTCTCTAATACATTAGTTGCGCATTATTTATAAATCAATTTTTATGAATAATTGAATAAGACAGACGCATGTCTTTATTATTAGTTATATTAAGTTGGATTAGTTAGATGAAGGCAACGGTGCCAAACAAAGCTTGATTTCCCCCAAACTGGCAACATAATACTTCACAACAAGAGGCAAGTCGTTCTCCAGATACATTTCAATCTGACTGCACAGGTTGGTGCATTTGATGAAATAGCCCAGGTTTTTCAGAGAGAATTCCCCTTGAATGATTTTGTTAAAATCCTGTTTTTGAATGAACTCCATGCTGCCATCCGTTTCCACACGCCGAATCTCCGCCGTGGCAAACTGCCCCGAGCATCTGAAAATCAGCTCGTTGCCCACCGACTTGATTTCCAGCTTGTCCGAAATGCACGACATATCTCGAATAATCTTCTGAAAGTCGGACGATGGCAGATTGATGACCGATGAAAACACGACATTGGGCTCGATGAATTCCTCTGGGTCCGGCTCAATCAGCCGCAACTTCTGCGTCTTGCATTGCTTAATGTCGCCATTCTCAAACTTCAGGCCCAGGAACGAAACAATGCCGTCATTGTAGTCCTTCTTCTCAATATAGAGTGTTAACGTGTCATCATTATCAATCGAGTTGATGAGCTTGAACAAATGGAACATGTTGACGCCAATGATGATTTTCTCCATGTGGCACTCATAATGCTCGAAATTCTCCGCACCCAGGAACAAGTGCGCCAACATGGTGTGCGACTTGTCCATATTGACAATGCGAATGCCGTCCTTTTTAAACATGATGTTGGTTTCCAACAAGATGTCTTTTAGAGCAGTCATCAACGTGCGAAATGGCGCAATTTGAACGGTTTTAATTGTCAACACATTGTCGGCATATGCATTCGCGGATGCGTTCATTTTCCAAATAAAGAGATATACTATGTTTAAATAACAATCTTTAAATGCTTATGGCACAATTTATTGATTTTGAACAATCAATTGTGTTAGTGTGTTAGTGTGTTAGTGTGTTAGTGTGTTAGTGTGTTTATCCCATTAAGTGATATTTGGAAATGACCATGGCGACCAAGATGATGACCATGGCAGCATAATCATCGAGCGTGGTGGGCAACTTCAGCCAGAACGCGTTGGAAAGCACTTGACCCAGGAAATCAAACACGTAGGAAGAAAGAGACACTTGAGCGGCTGAAAGAAACCAGTTGCCAATGCGGTTGGATGGAATGACAAACATCCACTCGATGGTGGCCCAAAACTCCGCGGTCAAAATCTTCTTAACTGTGCCGGCGTCCTTCATGCCCGGCGTGGTTTGCATGAAAAGTGCTAAATCCATTGTGACCATAATGGCCAGATTTAGAAAAATCCAAAACAACAAGAGACCGATGGAAAACTGATGCTTCATATTGTTATTTAGATTTAGTGTATTTTTGCTATTGAGATATATATTATATACAATATATTTATTATACACCTATTATATATCAAAATATAATTCCATTATTTTAGTAAAATGTCCAGTGCATCTGCATCACCTTCTCCTTCGGCCACCAGCGCTTCTCCAGATTCAAGCGGCAAAACTCCGCTGAATTACTTTCTTTGGTTCATTGCATTCGTGTGTGCACAGGCTTCGTCCATGTGGGGTCAGTTCGTCACTTTGAAGTTCCCAAACATGGGCATGTTTGCCGCTTACAAAATGGCTATTCCATTCGCATGGCTTGATTGGTTGTTCATGTCCATGGCCGTGAACATTGGCGACAAGTACAAGCTCGTCACGCCAACGCAAGACACTTTTACGCTCATCACACTGCAGTTCACCGCCATTCTTCTCATCAACCACTTTTATTTGCACCAGCCGTTGTTTAGGAGCGACATTGTCGCATTCTTCATGATTCTCTTTGCTTTTGCTGTGAGTTTCAACAACATGCTCTCTAAAACACTGGGTCGACCGGTTCCCAGCGCAACTCCAGCTGCTACAAGTGGTGCCACTGGCGCCCCCGGTGCCACCTCGGCTCCCGGTGCCACCGCCGCACCAGCTCCTCCCATTGCACACAAGGGCGACCGCAAGAAACTCAAGTTGCTTAAGAAGATTTGGGGCATTCAACCCACCAATGACTATTCAGCTTTGACTGAAGGTTTCGGACTCAGCCACAGTCAGTAAAATAAATGATAAAATAAATGACTTCGAATGCATTCATGTTATGGATGACCATGACATAAATTAAAACAATCAAACAATTAAAATTAGTGTCTTCGGGACTTATGGCCACTACGTTTATGGCCACTACGTTTATGGCCACTACGTTTACCGCTTCGCTTCTTATTGCTGCGCTTGTGCCTCTTAGTTCGTTTGCCTCCACTACTAGTCATTTTTACCCAGGGCCCCCCAACCGAATCCTCCGGTTTGCGGTCTGGCCGTGTGTAGAACAACACATGCCCTTTTTTCGCTCTGTTTTCTTTGATTAGCATGCCCCATGCAGTCCGGTCAAATAGAGATTGACTTCTATCGTTGTTCAAACATAATATATCATGAAGTGCAGTCAGTTGGCCTTCATTTAACTTCATAATGTTTTCGCATAGAGTTTTTAAATTTTCATAATAGGAATAAGAGTCATTTTCATAAGCTGTCAACGTATGGACGTACATATCAAGATCTTTGCCTAATTTATAAGTATCAACTCGTGTTCCCACATTACGACCTCCAGGAGCAATGACATAAACTTTATCATAAGGCAAAACTGTCTCACGAATAAACGCAACGAGATTACCTATTGTCTGACCTCTTTGCATTTTTTCGATAAATCTGCATATCCAAAGGGACATCTGCCTGGTTGTCCAATCAATTAACTCGAATATGTTGCCAGTGTAAGGTTCGTTAGTGTCCTTATCTACTATTTGTACTTCAGTATGTAACCAGTCATTGAGTTTTTCTAAATGTTGTGAATGTTCCTTTATCCATTTAGCGGCTTTCTGATCTTCCATTATTGATGATCGATTATTGTTATACCATTACTAAATATTTTTTTTTTGCATTTAACATTTAACAATTTATGCATAAAGTTTCGTGGAAGATTCATGACCCGTCACGCTCTTAATGAATGTATCACCATCTAACAATTCTTTCAAGTTGTCCATGTGTTTGTCGCGGTATCGAAACAAGAAATTCACGATGGCCGCCATGGGCAGCTGTTTCTCCTTGATTGCTGCATAAAACGCTTTGAACGCATCGGTCGCTGCATCCGTGGTTGGATAATACTTGGACCCCAACATGTCGCGAAACAGCTTCTCAATCTCCGTCTTGCTGGGATAGTTCAGCTCGATAATCATGTCGGTTCGCCCTTGACGCAACAAGGCAGGGTCCAGCTTCTCCGGATGATTCGTCGTGATGAACACAATGAGTCCGTGTTTGAACAGCACGCCGTCCAAAATGTTCAGCAAGTTGCTGAACGTGAACGTCGGCGTTTCCACCGATGTGCGCTTCTCAAACAAGCAGTCGATGTCTTCGAGCAGAAGCACCGTCTTTGGGTCCAGATTTCTGAACGAACCCTGAATGGTGGCGTTGTCCATGTCACGGCTGATGCTCATGATGCCCAGGTTGTAGT
>Ga0194133_10002216_pt1 | contig 30816 bp, 26 predicted proteins | sample TA2KigOf40mmetaG_FD_155448 | JGI IMG/M metagenome (GOLD analysis project Ga0194133, IMG submission 155448) | Freshwater microbial communities from Lake Tanganyika, Tanzania - TA2015055 Kigoma Offshore 40m | ecosystem: Environmental > Aquatic > Freshwater > Lake | place: Tanzania: Lake... | reverse complement strand
CAAGTTTCGTCGGAACCATCATAGAGAACCTTCAGGTACTATGCAATTGATGCTTAAAAATTACAAGAAAAATCTCCATTGCACTGAAAATATAGGTTGAAATCAATGATGTCCACGTCAGGTTTGAAGATGAAATATCTGTACAAGGTCGAAAATTTGCTGCAGGGATCACGATAAATTCGTTATCTGCTCAGGTTGGATTATCATTAGGGTTAGTGATAGTACTGAATCCTTACACATAAACTCATTTTAGACTTGTGACAAGCACTGGATCCCTCGATTTATTGCTCGAAATCCAAGCCAACAAATGTCTTTTAAATTGATTGAGCTTCATAGCTTTGCAGTCTACTTAGATACTTCTCCTGAGATAATAGGAAATTTGGATGTCAACGAGATAAAAGTAAGGAATTGTGATTGGTTTTCTCGAAACAATATTTTAGACTATTTTTCTTTTAGGAGAAACTTTCCAACACAGATTTTACCAAAAATGACTTTATCCTGCGACCTGTAAAAGCAACTGCAAAACTTGAAAGAAACTGCTTAGAGCGTCCCTTGAAATCAAAAAAGACTCCAAGAGTCAAGTGTCATCTTGAATTAGAAAAAGTAATTCATTATTATTCTAGTTTATGTTTGGTGCCTTTTATGAAGGCTTATACCATTATCATCCAGATTCCATTGGAAGTCTCAGATGCACAATATCAATGTATTTTTACGGGGCTAAGGTCTTTGCACCAACTTCGTAAAAATCGGAAGTATTGGAAATGGAGACCTCTAAGTGGAGTTAGAGGAAATGCAGGACTTTGGTGGCAGTATGCCATGACGTGTCATCTCGAGGCCATACATGAAGCAAGGTGAGGCTACTAAAAAGAATTTCTCAAAAAGCAGGGACTTTTTTCGAGCCTGATATGGACGTAATTTTTTTTTGTTTTTTAGAAGCCAAAATACTTGGTCTACAACGCTTCGGAAATGCCGTGAAAATATTGTTTATGTTGAAGCTTTCAAAAAATACTTGGATAACCCCGTGACCATGGACAAAGATTTGAAGGCTCAAAAAGATTCCATAGATACAATCAGGTGAGTTGGTTTCATCGACTTGTGTCTAAATTCACCTAATAATTTAAGTTTTGCATTAATAGATCGTATGAGGAGCTCAAAGTTTTGCGAGAGTTATCAGTTTTCCTTCTGAAACGAGAACGTGGACTCCAGACAAACACAGACAAAAATGATACCAACAATGAACCTGAGGTGACACATCTAGAGAGTGAAGCCAAGTATGATCCAGAGCCAGGAAACCAACCATCAACGTCAACTTTGCAAGCTTGGTTCCCTCTATGGGGAGGATGGTATACTGAAAAAGATCCAACTCAGACAGAGCCAACATGTGTAAGATATTTTGACACTTAATTCAAGGCTCTTTATATTAATTATGAAAATTTTTAGACTGATTCCAACACAAGTACTTTTGAGGATGAACTTTTAGAGGTCTTATCAGACGAAGTATGTCCATAATCCTTTCATTGTGGCAAAAGCCTTTTACTCATTTTAAAATATCTTTAGGCAAATTTTGTTCCTTACAAAGATGCAATATTTGCACAGCTATTCTTTTCTTTAAATAGTGGAACTTTGAAGCTTAAGACTGCTGACAATTCCACACAGGTAATCTAGGTTTTGACAAACTGCACTTTTATAGAATATTCACCACAATTTCGCCATTTTTCTTGATTGGATTTAAAGATACATTTGAATCGTCACGACAATGTGCTGTTTGAGTTTGAGTTCACGGGAACCAAAATTGAGTTCGAGACAAGACCAAGGACGCAGTCTCTAAAATTTTGTTTGACCTTGGTAAGAAGTTTTTGCAGCATTTTGATATGATACTTCGAAAATTGAAGAACTTTTGCACACATTTTTAGGGAGGAGTTTACTTACGTGACTTACTAACTCAAAATACTGCATTTCCCTTATTAATCTCACCGCAAAGTGTTATAGGGGCACCTCTTTGTCCCAAGCAGGTAAAATATGTGTGTAATAATATTCTAATCATTCATATTAACGGATTTTTAAACCATTTGATGCAGGCCTCAGACTACGGCTCAGGTATTCGGGCAAGTTTAGAGGGGCTTGCAAAGTCATTACAAAGTCTTCTACCAATATCTCAGAATAGCCAAGATCAGTCTTTAAAAAATGACGAGACACTTTTTCACTTTTTATATGAGCGAAGACCGTTTTCACCAAGCAAAGTAAAAATACTTAGTTTTAATTTAAGAGGTGCAGGTTAACCAATTTGTGTCTCTCTCAATTGTTTGTTTAAGATTGATCATAGACTCCATGTCAGGTCCAAACCACTTAATGTCGTTTACAATCCCTACGTTATGGATCGTGTGGCAGAATTCTTCAAAATTCCAGAGGAAATAAACAGATCAGGACAGCTATCCGAAAAAATAAGGTTTTTAACGCATGTGTACAAACGTTAGCCTTTCCTCAATTCAGTTCTCATTTTTTTACTTTTAGAACTGCAGCATTTTCAAGAATGGAAGAAGCCAAACAGAGAACAAAAGAGGAATTTAAGAAAAACCTCAATTCAATATTAAAAGGTTAGAATTTACATTTCAATGCCAGAATACTTGTGAAAAGCATCGTGCTTTTACTTGTTCAAATGAGCAAGATTTTTTTTCTTTTTTTAAATACTTAAAAAAGAGACCTTTTTCTTTGCTTTACTCTCAGACGAAGGAAAATTTAAAGCGTTTATCACGTTTTCTACCATGTTAAATAAACCTTAGATTCATCTATTTCAAACGTTCCCCTTATTTAACCATAGATTAAGGAAGTTAGATTTTTCAAAGTAATCTAAACTCTCATTTAAAAATAGGAAATTTTGTGCCTGTAACCCAGAGGGTAATTTGGGATATTATTTTCGACTTGTCTGCACCTCAAATACTTGTACCGGAGCAGTTCGTGGATCGTCAAGCTCTTATAATGGTTTTGGACTTCGGAAAGCTTTACTTTGCAAACCAAGAGGCAAAAGGTGATTCACCAGGTACTGAAAATAATCTTAAAATTAAGTTAAGTTTTTGGGGTCATGATTTTATCAGGCCTACCAAATGAAAAGTTAATGGTAAATTTTAAAAAAAGATTTCTCAACTCTGTAAAGATTTTATAAATATTTTAGAAAACATTGTCTCTGAGGAAGAAGACCAAGATAACGATGACGACGAGTTCTGCACTCCAGTTTCAAGTCCAGGGTTATTGTCAGAGGGGACAACTCCGAATAAAAGTGGTAAACTAGAATGAGTGACTGAAAAGGGCAGTTGAAACGACAAGTAAAGGGAACTTATTTGGGTGAATTTTAGAAACAGTTTTGGAGAGCAATCTCGACACGGAGTTATCGAAGAGATTTTACGAGCGATACCACCTTAAATTAAGTGACCTACAGGTTATTGTTGGGAGAATCAAAGATAACTGGCGTCAAGCACATCTTAAAGGGACATCAGGATTGCATGTTTTGGACAAGTTTAGCATCACACTGAAGGTCTTTACAATTTAAAGCTAAAAAGATGTGTATGTTAATGAGCGAAATTGTACTTTAGTGTGAAAGAAGAATGGTCAAAAGTGATGATCCAGATCTTCCAAGTTTGGTGGTGACAGGAGATTTACCTCAGCTGTGTATGCACGTAAACGAGGACAAGGTTTACCTAAAAAAAATTTTTCAATTGCTCATCTTCAAGTTAACAGAACAATGGTTTTAAGGTATATACACTTCGACGCCTAAGTGATATGCTAAAAAAAGATTATGATAATTGGACAAATGAGAGCTTTCCTCAAACTCAACCATCTGAAGAGCTGACCACAACCTCGTTGGCAAATGAGGAGCTTATCAATGAGACTGAGGATATTTTTCCCTCATGGACGGCTGATGAAGTTGATGAATCGTCAAAACTCTTGTACCTAAACTTCTGTGTTTTAGACCTTTCAGTGGATCTTGAAAGTAGAGGTCACAGCGTTGCTCAGTTTCAGGTAAGAAGCCACTTACCCAGACATCATAAAAACGATATATAGATAGTAAAGAAAAATATTTTTTAGGTTACAGGACTTAAAGGATCTTTGACAAGAAGACCTTTTGATACAAACATCATGTTCTCACTTCAAAATCTTTACCTTATCGACACAATGTCACTAAAACAAGATGGGCTAGAATGGAGACACAATAGCAACGGATCAAGTCCTAGGTAGAAACGAGTTGGCTTTGATTTCAATTTGAAAGAAATCGATATAGAAACTTTTTGTTACACTGATCGATCTCAGTAAGGTTTTTCTAAACTTCGAAATAATTAGGTCTCCTGCATCACCTGACCCATGGTACACACGGTCAAAGCAAGACCTTCTGAAGGATCGTACAAAGCTGCTTTTGTCCTTAACTTCGGACTCTTACAAAACAGAAGACAAAAACAATCAGGAATCTGCTAAAATAGACATCATCACAATAGATCAGAATTGTCCTAAATTTGAAAATGGTTTACTCGATCCAGTACACAGGTTCGTCGACATCAGTTTGTGTCGGCTGAATATCCTGTTCAGCATTCAAGTTTGGGTCATTGTGTTCGACTTTTTCGGAATTGGATCAGGTGGAACTACTCCACTGTCTCCTGATAAAGTAAACGTACAGAATTTAAATCACCGTGGGAGAAGACGTCGGCGAGCTAATCGAGAAGTTGATTTGGAAGATGTGACTCACAACCAAAGAGAAGCGGTGAGATCAATGATTTAACAAAAAAAAAATACTAAATTCTAACAGAAATTCCTTGTTTTCAGTCTGTACCAAACGCTTTTAACTCGGAAATTTCCATTTGGGTACGGTACTTATCAGTTGTGCTAAACAAGCCAGAGTATGAGTTGGGAATGGCAAGTGCATCTAGTTACTCTTCGAAGGTTCAGCAAGTTTCTATTTCTACCCACTTCATTTCACGTTATTTCAAAGTTTGTTATTATTAGGTCCACTTAAAAAATGGAAACTTTTCAATCGAAGGAACTTTGGGAGACTTTGCACTGAAAGATTTGACACCAGACGGAGTCTATTATTCAGATAAATTTTTGTCAAGGTTGGAAATTTTAAAAGTTTTTACAAATTTTTATAATATACTAAGAAATGAATTCTATATTTAGGGGCGAGCATGTTCTTAAATTTCACTTTTTTAAGTACGGTGCTCCCGACGAGAAACTACAAGTAATGTTTTTTTCAAAAACACTAAATGTTAATTTTCAATTAAAGAATAAATTTTTGTTTCAGCGAGCTTATGATGCAACTTTAGAGCTTCGCATGTCTTCAATTATTTATGTCCACACGCATAGATTTTATTCGGAAATCATAACTTTTTTTAACAATTTTAATCAGGTGCAACTATTTTCCTGGCAATAATTCTTCAGCTTTCATAAGAATATTTAACTGAAAGTTTAATTTATTTTAGTTACAAAACGTCATGCAACAAATTCGAGATGCAGCTTCAGGACTTACGAGGCAAAGTCTCCCGAGAGGAACTCGAATAAAGCTTGTTATTGAAGCTGGGTAAGTCATATTTTCTTGCAAACACTATTTGTCGTTTTTTACCTTTTCTGCTCGACAGATCTCCCTTATTGCTCGTTCCCATGAGTGCATTCTCATCACAAGTTCTTTTGATTGATCTCGGTTTGTTAGAAGTGTGCAACACATTTAGATTTCCCGGGGATGATGGAACAATCAGTTCTGAGACATTAAAAACAGCAACCTCATGGTAAGTTAATTTTCAAAAAAAAATATTTCTACATAATAAACCCAAACATTTTCTGCGTGAATTATTAGTTACCGTTATAAATTGAAATTTCCAGGGAGGTCCTTGGAGGTTGCAGGAACTCCAGAGTAAGGAGTCGATCACGATCTTCTAGGAGGTCAATGTCCACAAGCTCGACAATTCGATCTCCAAAGTTAGTTTGATATTGCAATTTTCATTAAAAACATGACGTTTAATAAACTCTTTTTGATTTGAACTTTTTTAAAGGTCTCGAATGTCTCACAATTCTGCCCGTCATTTTAGTCTTGGAAAAACGAGAAACGTTGGAGGAATGAGTAGCGTTGCAAGGTGAATTTCTCTTTCATTTTGAGCATGAATGGATATTTAAACACCTGTCCTAACCATTAGCCTCAGCGAAGATTGCACAGAGGAGGATTTGGATACTGTTTATGACCTACCCGAAAGCCACAAATGTTTGCTAGATGTTTTATTTGTCAGCCTGAAGTCTATGGACCTGAGATCGGCCACGAGGCATCCAAAAGATGTTAATGTAAGAATATGACATTGTAAAATAAAAATTTAATTCTTTAAATATTCATCAAATAGAGCATAAATGTTGAAAACCAAGATGATATTGTGATTGGGAACATCATAGTTCGCCTCGACACCAAACAAATGCTTGCTGAAAAATGTGAATTGAAACTGCAAGTTGAAAGAAATCTTGATAGGGCATTCAGTCACAAAGTCCCTGACTTAAGCATTAAGGGGGGACTTTCAAAGGTTCATGCAACAATTGATTCTGACCAGGTAAAACTCTCATTTTAAAGAATCAATTTAAAAAATTTAACCTCTTGAAAATTTTATCTTAATATTCCTAGTACTCTCTTGCTCGAGGCCTCTTGGCGTACAATTTTGGTGAAAACTTAGATAATTTAGAGCTTGTCGAAACTCCACCCAACGAACAACTAATATTCAACCGCGAATGGGAAAGTGTTTGGACCTGTATTTTCATGGATATACAGGTAAAAACAATTCTTTAAAGGTTTGTCTAATCTGTTAAAAATTGTCCACTTCTTCAGCTATCGGATGTCATTCTTGACTTATTTCCTCACCGTGATGGTCCTTGCCTTTCCAGAATAAACTTCTTTAAGTCAAGGCTTATATTTGAAAGTTTTAGTGACTCCTCAAAAGACGTTGATCTGGTGTCCCAAGTAAAATTTTAACCCTGTTACTTATTCGGAACAATAGTTTTATCATTTTCTCAAAAAGGAAATTCTGCTAAGTGATCTTCGATATTGTGATCTTCCGATGAACAAAAGAGCAAGTGTGTTCGATAAAATTCTTCAACCCATGGCTAACAGGGAGGAAAAAAATAACTGGCTACAGGCAAGCAAAATTTTCGATTGGATTTAAAAAAAATCTTTTGAGATTAATTTTATCTCAAGGCTGAAGTTCACTTTCGTGTGACTCCTGAGACTAATAGGTTCACAATTTTATTGAACAACATGAGAGTCATGGGGATCTTTGACTGGTGGATTGCTGTTCTCGAATTTATATCTCAAAGCCCAGGTACTAACCTCTGAAAAGAAAAGAAAAAGTCTTGCCACACAAAATTTTTTTTAACCCTCCAGACAATCCTTCGCCGGACAATAAGATATTAGACCCACCTTGCAAAACAGAGAGTGTCATGAATAAGATTTATGTTCAGGTAAAAGTGCTTTAATACGAAAACTTTTTTCCTATTTTCGGATGAGGTTCTAGTATTTATTTTTAAGTAGATATTGGATCAAAAAAATAATTTGAAATATATTTTATTTATTGTCAGTTGATGATCATTATACTTTTTTATTTCAGGAAGAGCCTCTGTATCCAACTACTGGTATTATATCTAGGAGAGCCCCTGTAGTTGAGTCTAAAGGTCCTGTTTTTGAGCTGAAACTCAATATAACCGACTCTGAGGTTATTGTCGTTGCTGATCCTTCGCAATCGGATTCAACAACTGTCATTTTAAGGTAACTATTGAGGTTTAGATTTTCATTTTATACAACCGCTTGTAAACTTTCTGTCCTTAGATCAACCACAGTTATTGCGTATCGACCAGACATGACGGACAGACCATTCTCTTGTAATTTGGTAAGCCTTATGCCCACTTTGGCAGAGTAAGATTTTTTTTTCATGAAATTTTTTTTTTAGAATAATGCAGAAGTATTTTCATGTGTGCTCGGGAACGAGGAAGACTCTGCACTTTCAATCATAGATCCTGTGACTATAAATTTCGAAATAGGAGACAGAAACACATCTGCTACTAAGGGGCTTGTTGAGCTCGCTTCGGCAAAGGTAAATGTATTAATTGTTCAGAGCCTTTTGTAATCTTCAATTGTTTGATTCTAAGACAATTCTCAAAAATACCTTATTTACTTTTTTTTAAATTAGGAACCTCGAACTCGCACTGCCGAAATTCAGCTTCAACAGCTCAACATACGTTTGTCTTATTATGATTGGTTGATGTTCCAAGCAATAACGAAATCATTTCCTACTCAAGCCAGACAAGGTAGAAAAGAATATGTGCAGAGGGTTTATATTAATCACATTTTTAACGTGTTTCAAATTATAGCTTTCAGTTCAAAAGAACCAGAGGCAGAGGATGATTTGTCACCATTTAATACGAGGGCACTTGTAAAACAACTCTCTGAATTAGGCTTCTCCAAAGAAGATTGTCAGATGGCATTGAAAGAATGCGATGGCCAACTGGTGAAATCGGTTAAAATCCCCATAATTAAGTGATATATCAAATTTTCGTTTTTCTTAATCAAGGAGGAGGCGGCCATTTGGTTAACAGCAAATGCCAAACTGTTAAGTGAAAATGAAACAGAAAATTATCAATGTTTTGATGTGCAACTAGAGGAGGATGAACTCAACAAGGTTTACTGAAGCTTTCAAACCTTTTATATTTCATTTAAATGAAAATTTATCTCTTTTATCAGGAGAAAGACGTAAATTTGTACTTAAAAGGTTCTAAAATCAGTTTTTCGAGCTTTGAGCTGAAGACGAGTTCCATTTCCATATGCATAATTGATGATTGCAAGGAGGCCGATGTTCCTGTTTTAGACTTAAATTTGAATCATTTGCACTTGGTACAAAAGTAAAGTTTCTTTAGAGATATGATGCTTTCTAAACTCAAGTATTAAACATAGGAGCACAACGTATCCGGAACTGGGATAGCTACAGGGACTGTTTCGGGTATGGCCTTTCAACCAAGATATTTTTCAGTAAACTTCAGTTGTCATTCCTTTTAGGCTTTTACTATAATCGCTCACTTTCTTCCTGGGAACCACTTATCGAGCCTTGGCAATGCTCAGCTAACTGGAGAACGTTGCCGATAGGACCCTCTGGGCAAGGTAGGTCGATCATATTTTCCTTTGGTTTCTCTTTTTAGTGAGACTTTTTTTCCTTTGCAGGCCGAAAGCTGGCCCTGAATCTTGAGACCTCGGATACAGTTAATTTCAATGTCACGTCTACGTTATTAGACCTCTACCACGTTGTTACAACAAACTGGTGATTTTTTTTCATTTTTACAGATTTACAAAACCTAATTCTTTTTCTTGTGTAATCAGGCTGACCATTTCAAAAAAGTTATTTATTTTTGCTGAGAAAATTTAGTAGAAATACATAATCTATTAGAATTATGCAAATTTTTAGGGCTGTTGAAAGCAGGGATTCGTCCTATGAAACTTTCTCCCAGCGCAAATCTTATCTGAACTTCCAAGAAACATCTTCGGCATTTAGAAGGAGGATTCTGTATGTTCCGTTTGCATTAAGGAACGAAACAGGGTAAGAAAGGTTCCTTCCAAACCATTTCAAGTCTTGCTAATTGTTCTATCATTTTGAATTCTTACAGGAGCGCATTATGGTTCAGCACACAAACTTTGGTAGCTGGATCCTTGTTTGGGCCAAACAGTGCACGTCACAAAACTGGAAATTACGTACCAGATGAGTTAAATTGGAGAAAAGTCAGCCCTGGAGAGGAGCTCACGTTTAACTTTGAGGATCGAGGACGAGGGCGTCAGAATAATTCTCAAGAGATGAAAGTTAATCAGATAATAGCTAGAATTGAAGGTCTCCAAGGTAATTTTATACCCAATCCCTTTTTTACCATCTCAAGAGTAAATTAATATTTTTGCGTTTTAGAAATGTCTCCTGTTTCGGTGGATCGAGTAGGGACATTTTTTCGGAAAGCATATGCTGATGTTTCTACAACGTCCACTGGGTTTAATTCCCCCACTGAAATGAGAGTGGTCTTTGATATTAGTCTGGTTAGAAACTATTAAAAAAAACCACTTGCTCTAAATTACTTTTTTAAATTCCCTTAAATCAGGTTGGGTCAGCAAAAAAATTGATTGCAGTTCGATCAGCTCTTCAAATGGAAAACAGGCTACCCCACAACATCAGGATAAAGCTAGAAAATACTGCATTTAAGATTGGAGGTCTGTTTGGGGTCATTCAAAAATTTTTTATGCTATTGACGTAGATTGATTAGTCTATAACAAACATTGTTTTTTTAAAATACTTTACCTTTTTAGAAATCTTTGAGTTTGATCTGAAGTCTGGGCAAAAATATTCCATACCTCTGAACTTTGTATGGGCTTTGACATTTGTACGTCCGATGACTGGTACCCAATCTGTCTGGAATTATAGTGATAAACGAATAAACTGGTATCACATTATGACAAGGTAGAGACCTGCCTTTACTATTCATTTAATTTTATAAGTTCCTAATGGAATCTTTTATCTTGAATAGCGACGAAACCTCTTTGGAAATACATTCCAGCTCTCACATTTGGAATAAAAAGCACGACCCATATAGGTAATCCAAAATCCAAAAAGTTGCATTTGATAGCTTTTTAAAAGGTGCTTTTACAGATTTTGTGTTTCTGTACACCGCCATCAATATCCTCTCGAAAAATCATTAAGAGACTCATCAGCCTGGATTCAACCTGGACACACTGTTTCTTTTGTCCCACCAATTCTAATTGTCAATCTGTTGCCGTGCTACCTCAGGTACAAGATAAAAGATGCCGATGGTGAACCAGAAAATATAGTGCCTGGAAAAGAAAGCTGCTTGGCTGTAAGATGCAAGATCGAAAATTATTTTAATCTATCAAATTGAACTCGTGATTTTCTTCAGGGTGACATTAGCCAACGACTCACACTGTCGTTTTTCCTCGATCTCTACGTTGAAAGTGGTGATCTCGTACTACCCCCAAAGTCCGGAAGTTTTGATACTTTTCTCAGATTACGAGATCCCCAGAACAGAGCTTTGAATCTTAACGTTAGGTAAGTGCAATGTAGATTGTATTAATACCCCTTTTACACATTTTTACATCTTTAAAAAAGGGTCACAACACACTACGGAGGGGCAATGAAGATTGTTATTTACTCATCCTTCTGGATTGTAAATCGCACAGGTCTTCCTCTTCTATTCACGGAGGTTTTACCATTCAAAAGAATTTTAAATTGTTATCGAAATTTCAATATTTGATTCATGTTTTAGGATGACAGCCAGACAGAGGCTTCTGGTCAAGATGTTGAAAACGAAATCGCCCGAATGGCAACACCACTTATGTTTGCTTTCAATAATGATGATGCTGACGGAAATATTTCAAGCAAAAAGCTGAAAATGAGAATTGGTATGGCAAAATTTTATGGAAGCGTAGTTTCAAAAGTATACAAATTGATTTTAATCTAGGCAATAGACTTCATTCAGAGGGAAAGAGTGAATGGTGTCATCCTTTCCAACTTCAAAATGGCTCTCAAGTCCGACGTATAAGAGTTGCAAATAAAGATACTCGTAGAGTCGATTGGGTTTACAATGTTGGCATTGAGGTTAGGAATGGGAAGGGACGTTACAGAAACACTCAGGTATTACAGTAAAGACTGTTTAGGTATTATTGATATGTGAAAATACTTTTTTTTTGCAGATTGTGACAATTTCGCCGAGGTTTCAGTTACACAACTTGTCACCTTATAAAATTCAGTACTCTCAAAGATGCTTTGCCACTTCATTTCAGGTCACTAATGTTAAAAATAGCAAAGATGATTCAACCATTTTTTCAAGCGATAAAAACTTTTTTGCAGGACCCAGAAGCTGAAGCAACCCACCTACAGGCGTTTCCCCAATCAAGTCTTGCATTTCATTGGCCCAGATTAGACCGTGATCAACTTCTGTGCATAAGGTTGTTTGTTAACATTCACCTACATTCCATTTGATTAAGATTAACTTTCCCTTGTATTTCAGGTTGATCGACCACGTTTGTAGTGATCAAGGGCTAAAACGAAAAGTTAGTGCTAGTAGTGCTGCACAGCCCTCTTGTTGTAACGACTTTTCGAATTGGTCCGGAGGCTTTGAAATCGAAAGAGTTGATTCTTTTCACGTGACTGTTAGGCATTTGGATGGAAGGTTTACTTTTGTCAGAGTGGAAATTAGGTAGGTATTTTGATTGTTGCAATTTTCTTTTTGGGATTAATGATAGTTTTTTTAATTATAATAACAGCACCATTGGAGCAACATTTTGCATCGTTTTAACTGATGCTGGAAACTTTCCTCCTCCGTTTCGGATCGACAACTTTTCTGAAGTTCCAATATCTTACGTACAAGCTGGTATAAATGACGAGTCATTAAGGCTCGTCGTAAAACCACTTCATTCAAAACCATTTGCTCTTGTAAGATATATAGCTTTTAACTCAATTCAAAAGAGAAAATAATTGTATTTCTTGAGGACGAGCCTACCCTACCGCCACACCTAACCTGTATGGCACCGGGAGGATCGGTTGCTGTCTATGATATGAACATCATAGGAGAAGGAAATAGACTCACCTATGAAAACTTCATTTATGTCGCTATGACCTCCACGTTCAAAGAACCTGACTTGGAGGGTTTAGCTCATGTAAGATTTGGAAACTGAAAAGTTTGAATTTACCTACGAGGTTTATTTCTCGTTTGGAATAGGTCACTCGTTCCCTTGATGTCACAAACCAGCAGTTGGTGTTCGATGTCGATGGTACCCGAGTTTTTTTGTCCCCCAAGGAGCCAGGCAAAAGAAGTCAGGTGAAAAATTTCACACAAATTTTAATGAGAATGTTTTTCTCCTAAAATCTTATAGCTGAAATTCAATCAATTGAATTCTAGCTGTGGAGAATGACCTCAAACGGAATGCTGCAACATGAGGGGAGCTCACCTCCACAAGATCCTCGGTTATCGCCTAAAGCAGGATTTACATCGTTACGGAATGTTCTCGTCTTGGACATCGCAGGACCTGCGGTTCAGCCTCAGAGCTATGTTCCGCTTATGCTCAGGAAACCTGGTAATACAGATTGAAAGTTGATTTGATTTTTAATGCCTTCATTGAATCTTGAAACTTTTAAGATGATCGACGAAAACTGACTCAGACATGGCGTTTTACTGAGGATGGAAGATTGATGTGCAACCACAGGGGGCTTTATGTGCAAGCAAAAGATGGCTTTAGAGGAATAATTAAAGGTTTGTTATTCCATGATAACTATTTATTTCAAAAAAAATTGGGATGGCATTTATCAGATTTTTAAAGCTATTGAACTTACAGAAAGAAGACATCGCTACGAGCCAGGGAAATGGCAAATATGTAGGTTAAATTAGATATGGTTCTCAAATATGTTAAAGTAGCACTATATAGATTACTGTAAAACACAATTTGTGGGCTGAGCATGTTCTCAAAATCATTTTTCAATTCTTTTCACACTATGAAATATTTTCTTGCTTATTTTGAGGATGAAGATTAGTTTCTTTAGATAAAATGATTAAGGTAAATGGATTCACAACTTACTTTTTACAAGAGGCACCTTTTTGACCTTTGGGCATCTGAAGATTTTTCATTTCAAGGACTAATAAATAAATTTTTATGCATTTTATTTTTTAGATTAAACAACCTTTTTGATTCCATTAGGGAGTGACTTAGTTTTGGGACCTGCTCTTCCTGTATGCTTTGACCGAACCACGGAGGGGGTTCCTATCGAGCAGGCAATTTCCAGACAAAGGTTGCGACCAGGATCTGGATTTCTGACGGTGAAAGTGACAACAGATGGACCAACTCGAGTTCTTCAAATCCTGGATGTCAAGAAAAAGGCGAGATGAAGTGCTAAATTTTTCAAAAAATGATTCGAATTCTCACTATTTATTTAGAATGTTTTTGCTAAACTCGAAGAACGAGATTGGACTCTAATAAACCAGACCAAACGTCCTCATGTGGTTACAGCCCCTCAGGGAGACTTCACTTTAGACGATAGTCATTCTGTTTCTACATCAAATCAGCAAACATTGATGGAGATACAGGTTGTGTCCATTTATGGTAAAATATAAATGAAATGTGTTCATTTGTCGCATTATTTTCCAGCTTGTTGTCGTTGCCAAGGGTGGTATAGGTGTTAGCCTGGTTAGCAGGACTCCTGCAGAAGAGTTGCTCTATGCTTTCATGAGTTTTGTAATTATTGACTATCAGTCCTCTGCCACTCACAGGTAAGTTTTGTTAAAGCACTTGATGAAGAACTTTGAAAATTCATCAATGCCCAATCACACTCTGTAGGTCTATTGACGGAAGCGTGCAAAACATTCAAATAGACTGTCAACTTCCCGAGTCCCAATCACCAGTCATTTTGTATTTGTCACCAACTAATAAAAGTGATGAGTCAAGGCACATGCCAGCTATTAACTTTTCTGCTCACAAAGCAACAGGAACACGTAAATAATCCAATATTTTTTCAAGAACTTCTTCTAATAATGTCTTCATGTCACACTAGGAGCAATTACAGACAACGCTGAACTCTTCAAACACCTGATAGTAACTGTGAAAAATGTAACTCTAAATCTAGAAGAAGAGCTTCTTTGCAAGGTAATGACCTCATTCTTAATTCAGGGCTTAAATGAATACTGTACTTTTTTTGTCTCTTTAAGGTTCTTAAATTTGCTGGATTTACTCGATCAGACGAGGAGCTGGAGCGTATCGATGAAACTGCCTATGAAGCACAACATGCTCTCATTATGTCAACAACTACAGCTACCAGATATTACTTTGGTACTCTCAAGCTAGTTCTTAATCAGGTTTCCCATTTAATTTTGTAATATCCACATGGATCGCATTCAAAACTATTTCAAATTTAAGGTTAAATTAAGCGTTACAAAATCAAACAAGCTTTCGCCAGACCTCCAAGCTGTGAAAAGAAAATTAGGCCTATCACTAATATCATTTGAAGATGCAAACATAAATCTTAAACCCTTTGTAAGGGTCCATCCCTTTGAGCATCTCGGATTTCTCACAAACTCTGTCATAAAACATTATCAGGTAAGAGCTTTATTTAAAGTGTTAGAAGTCTTGTAATAAATCCTATTCATCAATAGGAGGAACTCTTGTCTCAATCAGTTCTTATTCTTGGATCGACCGACTTCCTTGGAAACCCAAATGGATTTATCAATGATATCAGCAAAGGTTTCTCTGGACTGGTATCAGATGGAGACGTCAGCGGACTTATTAAAAATGTAGCTCACGGTGCAGCTAACTCGGCTGCCAAAGGTATCACAATGAGAAATCAAATCTCAAGTTTAAAAAATTGGATTGCATTCTCAAAATATTTTAGTTACGGGGAGTCTCTCTTACGGAATAAGTAAAGCCACTGTCGATGAGAGATACGATGAGAAGAGACTTATGTTCAGACGGAGACGTGGAGACAAAAGCAAAGAATATTTAGTAGCTGGGGTGAAAGGCCTAGCCTTTGGAATGCTCGGAGGATTGGTACATCGAAAAATTTCTCTTTGGCCTCTAAAAATCAAATATTAACATTTCCTTTTTTTTAATAACAGACCTCCATGATAACTCAACCGTACGAAGGATTTAGTCGCGAAGGAGTGGGCGGATTTTTTACAGGAATCGGATGGGGTCTAGTGGGAACCATAAGCAAACCTGCCATTGGAGTTTTAGACTTTGCTTCGGGCGCTGCTACTGCCGTAAAGGAGTCCAGCAGGTTGTTCAGGAAGATTCAAAATGTTAAATAGATGTGGATGATTAATAAGTTTTTCATTCTGTATACGTTCAGAAGCGTGTCCAGGCAGCTTCCTCAAAAACTTAGGTCTCCTAGGGTCGTTTTGGGACCTGGTAAGTGAAATCCTAAAAGTTGAATGTGAATCTAAAATAAGATTCATTTTCAAATTTACAGGAGGGGCATTGCCTATTTTCTCTCGGAAAGATGGAAAAGGTCAAGAGCTCTTAAAATCAATAAGTGGTCATGACACGAGTGAAACTTTTGTTGGACACGAAAGACTTCGGCAGTGTCAAACTGATCTACAGGTAATAAAATCATATCCTTGTTTAAAGATCAAAAAAGATGCGTTTTACTTTTTAACAGATTTTAATATCGAGTGAGCGACTTATGGTATTCAGCCTCCCCACAACAGAAGAATCTGAAGAACCTAGAGAAAGTTTGATTAACAAAATAAAGACAGTCTTAACAGTTCACCATAGCGAGCTTGTGTGTGCAAGGCATGAACAGTTTTTTTTAAATTTATCAAACGTTGCTCTCTTTTAGCAATAGGTTTTGTCTTTTTTAAAGCTCAAATTTGTTTCTTACAGAATAGTATCGTTAAAGGAAGGATCATCATCTTCACTCTCCGAGGATGCTTTTTGCAAGGTAGTCTTAAAAAAATCTTTATGAACGATTTCGATTGATCTTAAATTCACTTTTAATTCTCAAAGGACACTGTCAAGTTTTACGTTGAGCTCGTGCTCAAACTTACCAGTCACTCAGAGAACCAAAAAAGGCCACAGGTGACATTTTCTGATATTTCTTCTTTTGAACTGACAAACTATTTGGTTAATTTGTAGGTTCGGTGCGATAGCGAAAAACTCGCCAAAAGAGTTGTTCACCTTGTCAATTATGCAAAAGGGATTTACGACGAGATGCTGCAGGCAGTTGCAGAGGAATGTGATACAGATGAAAATTAAATAAAGAGTCATAATTCTACCACTTCATTATTTTCAAAAAAAATTCGACTTTAATGAACCTTTTCAAGAGAGCTTCAACAAAGAACAGTAAATTGTGATGGATAGTTTTGAATTTCTATTTGACCCAAAAAGTTTTATTTACATAAAATAAAGAATTCTACAAGATAAATTTATTTAATCAGCACTCAATCTGCATTGAAATATTATTCACAGACTCAAAAAATTTATAAAAATTCAAGACAAGTAACTCTAGGCGTAGATTTAATGAGACTCAATTAAAGACTTTAATAAATACTTTTTTAATGTATTGGTTTACATTGCAGGGTTAATCATGTGACGCACAAATTTCACTTATAAAGCCAAAGGGATTTTTAAACTGAGTTTCAAATTTATGAAGGTTCAACGTTTTAGCCAAATTTCAGAGATAACTAACACGCAACACGATGGAAGACTTTGAAGCTTAATCATAAAAGAGCTATAAAAATACCTAAGAGAACTTAAGGAAGCTTCAAACGGGTCGAAGCAGTTTGTTGATTCAAACTTGTCCCGACTTCACTGGCTGGTCGGTATGGACAAAATAGACTGTTGTAACACAGAATGGATCTGGTCGAGGGGTACTGGGTGTTGGGGCAAACTAACAGGGGGCCTCACATCACGAGCCTCTTCGCTCGAAAGTTTATAAAACTCTGAGCCATCTTTGGAATGAACCTATACAACCAAAAAAGAAATTCATTGAGCAAACATTTGTGGTAAAAATGGCTTGATTTACGCTCTTGCTGATTCTTTACAATATATCTTATTGAGCCTTAAGGAATACCTGAGCCAAGTGAGCTTTCATTTTGTCTCTGCGACTTGTTTTGTGGCTGCAATAGTTACAACGAAACGGTTTTTCTCCAAAATGTACCACCGCAACATGACGCTTGGCTTTATCTTTTCTGCCGAACATCTGCTGACAGTATTCGCAAGGAAAAGGTTTGCTTTTAAAATGGACTGTGCTGAAAAATGACACAAATTGCTTCCAACTCTTTCAAAGTATGCAAATTATGAATTACTTGACGTGTCGGGTGAGTTTATCCCGTTGTTTAAAACTTTTATCGCAGAATTCGCATGGATACGGCTTGTCATTGTTGTGAACACCCATTATATGGACTCGAAGTTTGTCCGGTCGGTTACAAGTGTATTGGCAAAAACTACAACTGTGAATTTTTGTGGGAGGGTATCGTTTTCTCGGAGCTTTTTTCTTCACACTAGACACGCCATTTGGTGTTGGGTTAAGCTGAAGAAAAAATCAACGTTATTCAAAGTTGAGAGTCAGAAAAGTTTGGATAAGAAACGTACCAAAGGGCTGGGTTGTGTTTGCAATTGAAAATGATGAGGTGAACCGACCTTGAAAAGATGTTCACGATTGTGACCCTGAAAAATTATTGAATTGAATTTTTTTTAAATACCTGTAGGTGGTGTGCTGATGCATTGCCAGCAACTAACGACGAGAGGGCAGCACTATTGGCAAGTGAAACAGCAGCCGCAACAGCTCTGTCTATTCTTCTAAAAGTCAAAATATTTTTGCTTATCTAGAGATTCAATTCCATTTAAGAGAATTTCGCCTTACGGAACATCTGCTGAATGTAATGAGGCACCCTGCCATACGACATTTTGACCAGACGACATAGTCAGAAACGATGGTGCAGGAGAGCTTATTGGAGAACTCTTCAGTGGTAATGCGTTCATTGGAATATCTGCTAAACTACGACCTGCCATCTAAGTGGAATAAACCACATTAAAAGTAAGTACGCACAGGTGATATAAACGAAGAAAGTTACCTGATTACTAAGTGCTAAAGGCTTTGTCGGTAAAAGAACTGTGGCTGAAGAGTTTGGCAAAGAAGGAATATGAGGTCCTCGTTGTGTAGCTTCAGACATTGCTTTGCCCCCCATAACATTATGGTAAATGTGGTAGGGCATGCCTGAAGGGTGGTGAAGATTGTGAGCCATTTTTATTCTCAAAAAGTCAAGAGTTGCACAGAATTTCAAAAGAACCACTATCAAACCATCACACTTATTCGACAGAAGTAGTCTTGAATTTTCACCTCATTTGAATAGCTTTTTTTATATCTCACATCACAGGCTACCGTAATCTTTTTAAAAAAGAACAGGAGAAACAATGATTATGAACCTAATAACATGATTAAATAATAAATTCTAAATTTAATTCTTCAATTTAAGTTAGTTATCTCTTCAATTTTAACAACTTTGTTTGACCAATAAGAATAGAGAACAACAAAACAAAACAAAAAAATACCTTGGAACAATTAAGCTGCTACCAAGGAAAAATAAACGCCTTGTTGCCAAAGGCTAGCGTATTTATGGATAAAAATATATATTTACATTTACTATAAGGCTCTAGACTACTTTCTATTTAAAACTAACGCGGTTTCGTTTTTTGTTTATATACTTATAATAGTGAAAATTCGCTGATTCAAAAATAGTCAAAATGGAAAAAGAAATTGGAAAATGCAGAAGCTGAAGCAACACTGTCCTCGGCTCTTTAGCACTCAGAAGGAATGATCAAATAAAATCTTACAATTAGGCTTGAAGTAGCTGGCTGTTGGGTATGCCCTATGGTAAGGTTGTCTTTCTGGCGGCCATCTAACTCCCCCTTTGGATGAGCACGGGTTGAAGGGGTACCCTTTAGGGGTTGGAGTTATAGCGGCACAAAAAGTTTGCACCCATCAATTCAGTCCTTCTGAAAAGCTTTTGTTTTGTGATGTTGCTTTATAAGACAACTCTATCCCTTGCTTTTGTGTAGTGTAAAAAGAGGTACCCCTGAGGGCCTCAAACCCTAGACTCCAGGGTCTCAAATCAGTTGTTCTTGTTAAACAGACCTAATATCTCAATTCAATTTTAAAGGGAGATCATTTTTATATCAAACACCCAAAAAATGACTTTTAGACTATGTGACTGTACTGCATGTGCGACCCGGAGGACCCTGTAACTCAGCGACCCAGACAAATTTCAAAAAATCCCCTCCAAATTTTTATTACAAAACTGTGGGAGGAGATAGAGGTGACAGACAGTTGGATGGCAACCCCTACCCCTAGAAGTGGCAAAATAATGAAAATTCTAACTCTCCACTTGGTTCGTTGTAGATAAAAAGTAAAAATTTCCAGTAAAATTGTGAGGTTTTATTGCCGAAAATGAGAAGCTTAGTCAAACCAAAAATTAATTGAAAATGATATCTCCAGAGATTTCACAAAATGCCAACATTTTGGTGGAATGTATAGCATATCTCCTGGTTGTAAAATACATTCAAAGCCACGTGCATTTGAAAATTTTGGAAAACTTTTTGTGATGTTGGATTCTTCATCTTCGAGGTTAATTTTGCTGGTGTTTTCAAGTATCCCTTCTTCAAAAGCATGCAGGTATTCGGACTGAAAGTATTTGATGACTTTTTTACATTTTGATGTTTTAGTTTAATGGTAAACATTTTACCTGATCGTGTTGGAAAAGTATGACATGTTTAGAGCCTAAAACCTAAATGTTTTTATTGAATTTATTTTCTTTTTTTGTCGAATAATAAATCTATGTAGCAACCTGAACCAAAAGGTTGTGTTTGGGATCCGTATGAAGGGGAGAAACAGTGTTTTTGGGGCCTATCCAGCAATTTATGTTCACATCATCTGATTCAGTATAGCAAAGAGCAGGTACTTCAAAGTCATCTTTCAGTTCAGGTATCTGATGATGAATAAGATATCTAAAATACTTTTTAAGAAACTCAGTGGAACAAAAGTTACCTGGTCAAAAAGTTCATACTGAGCCAAGTAACCAACTCCATTTGTATCTGTTTCTATGTACTTTTCAATGAAATCTCGAATGGTCATAAGCTTTTGAGTCCAGTTATCGTCGGTGTACCGCTTTCCAAGCTCGATAGGCACAGTCCTGTAGCCTGCCGCCTACAAAATATCATCTTTCTGTTAGCAATCACTACATTGAGAAGCATTTTTTTATCATTTTCCATTTTGCTCGAAAATAAGGAAAAATTAAAGTCTAAACTTCATCAAGCAAACCTGCTTTAGATAATCCACTGACCATCGATTATCTCCATCAGGGTCTAATGCCGGCCAGTCGTCAATGGCTTTGCGAATCAATACTAAAAAACTTTTCATTCTTAGGTATTTTTTTCTTTATGTGTTTATGACATTTATTAGTGTAAGCTTACGTACCAGGATATTTTTCATTTTTAAATTTCAAAAATGTCTCAATATTTGGATCTTCAATGCAAAGAAGTTCTGAGATATTTGAAAACCTCGAAAGGTAAATTCCATTGTCTATTCGAATCTTCTTTGGTTGATGATTAGGAGTCTGAATTCAAAATAGTACTGTTTAAACCTAACCTCAAATTGATTAGCTATAACGATACTAAGAAACTTACTATTTCGATTGAGTTTTCACAATTTAGGTAATGAGACATCAGGGACGCCATTTCTGAGCACAAGTTTTCCAATGACTTGACTGGAGATCCCATGAAAAGAGCTACGTCACACATTTTAATGATGTCTTCAATTAAAGTCTAAATTAAGAGCTTTGGAAATTTTCTCATGATTTAAAGTCAAAGTTCATAAATATAACCTTTTCGTTGACCGGATTGGTATTTTCTAAAAACATTTCCGCAACTGCATGTATCTTTAAAATCATTCCCAAAGAAAAAAGTTGTCGCCAAACTAGGCTAACATCAGACCAGTGGCCAGTGTTGAGACGCTCCCACACAAACGATGTGCAAGAATCGCAGATCAGAAATTTTTCGACAGAAGACAGTTTTTGACGACTAAAAGTTTAATGAGAAAGATTAATTACATTTATTCAGAGAATTTTTCAACAGAAATTGCATTAAGCCTCACCAGGCTTTTGACAATTCCTCAATAATGATATGGCTAAGGAGCACTTCACAATGTTCCAGGTTTTCAAGGCACATAAAAACTTTCCTTTCGTCTATAAGAATCTTTGCTTTCGACAAAAATGCAGCCATGGTTCTGTATATTCTTCAATCACTACTCGCGCTACTGGAACTCCGTCTTCTGCTTTTGGTTCGCTTCTTCTTCTCTTTCCTTTTCTTTTTTTTCGAATGTTTTTCCTTTTCACTATCTGAATCTGACTCCGAAGATGACCGGGCCCTGCGCTTTTTAGCCTTCTTGGACTTTTTCTTCTTCTTTTTTATCTCTGCTTCGCGTATCTTAGTCAGAGGGGTTACAAAGTCACTTTCACTTTCCGAGCTTGTGGAACTTACGTCGAGGACCACTTCACGTCCAGGATCTGCCTATAAGTGATTTCACTTCGTTGAGAAAATGACGAAATAAAAAAAGCAGCTTTAATCGACTTACTTGGACAAAATTCCTACACTGAAAGGTCAGATGACCACTGTAGCCGCATTTTTTGCACCCAAGACGAGGCTCGTGGCGCGACCAAGATGAAATTGAGCTTCCCTCGCCAAGATTCTGCATCACTTCTTTAATATTCAATTCATGAATTGAGATAAGGAGGATTATGTTTAGGAAGGAAATTGCTTACTTTTTACACACTTTAATGAGCTCAGCTTCAATTTATACAGTCGAAATCACCCTTTTTAATCATTGGCCATTGCTCTCGCTTTAAACAAACTCCAAACATCAAAACAAAATTAAAAGTTTGTTATGTTTTGGTTTGGTTTCGCTGCCCTCTCAATCGAGAAGGAACGTTTAACCAACATGTTGGTCGGTTTTTGCCAATGGCAATTTTTAAACTTTGAAAGTCCGTAGTGATTTAGATTAACTAGTTTCAGAATCGGATTTACCAGTTCGTGGCTCTCAGTATATATAGATTACAATATGGTTCTAGATGATTTTAAGTTTTGCATTGGTGATCCCTGACCAAAACCCCTTTATGACAATGGGTCCCAAGCAGTGATTGACTGACACCATCGAAAGAAACCCTTCAAATTTCCAGGAACTAACCGCATTTTTAGTAGGACCTAGGAGGAGACTGCAATTCCTCATCCTGGAACCCGCGGATGTTTACGTTTTGAAAGGATTCATTGCCATTTTGGATTCGTTCAGAAGCAGACAGTTTTTTTCTTGAGAGATTTATTTTGTTAAAGTAAAATTGTTATTTTGTGAGATTATCTTCGAACACTAGTTTTCTAATTTTGTTAGAGCTTTGAAAAGGCAAATAAAAAGATTTGGTTGTCACTTTCTAGGTGGGACATCAGGGTTCTTCCTAAGGAATAGAGAATAGTGAATTAGGAGGTGGAGGGTTTTGGGTAGTTGAGAAAACAGTCACGTACCTTTTCAGCACTTCTCGTAACTGCATCGGTTTGTGCTTCCTGCAATTCTTCTTCTTCTCTTAAATCCAGGGTGGACCTAGAAGCTTGATGATCCTGCGTATTGCACAGTTGCTCTTCTACCCAATTTTTTGCCCTCATTTGGGAAGCCTGTTTACTCTGCGTATTTTTCCTTGTTAAAAGAAGCCTCTTACTCTTGGACGTACTGGGCTGAACACAATTCCCGTGATCAACCGAAACACCGACACCATTGCAGGGGCCTTCCTTGATATCAGGCTCAGAACACTTCTTTTGGAAGTTCTTCACAGCGCTGGCTTTCATTTTCAAATAGCTATTTTTCCTTTTAGGCATTGTCGGCGATTCAACACTGAGAAGAAGTTTTGTTTCTCTTATTACTTTACTTTTGATATTAATTTGATTTTTACAAATCGACTATGCCAATTGGCGGAATTGGATGTCTTGTTGGAAACCAATAATTTATATATACTTTTACACCCCACTAACGTTCTGCTGTGAATAGGTTGTAAGTCTGTGGGCTCAATATCTGAACAATATTTCTTCATCAAAACATGAACTTTTCTCTATTTTTTGAGGTCAACAAATTTCTCTGCTAATTAAAAATTCAGGGTTTTTTAATCTTTAATTACTGGTGAGCCTCCATCATTTTGGAAAGAATCTTTTTGACCTTGTATACTAAGCTTTCTCTCAAGGACCTAAAACAGATGATCTACATGAAGTTGACTTGCAAGAAAGTGGAGCTTAGATGAAGCATTATACCTTATGGGAGCGACCCTTCATGTGTGCATCATATTGTATCGATCCCTTCATGGATTTGTCACAAATACTGCAATAGAAAATTTTCATTTTCTCTTCATAACCACAAAGCTTGTCTGGAATCATGGGCAAAGGGTCCTGTGTGGATGGAAGCCCAGCAATGACAGATTCCAGTAACTGAGTGGAAGGGAGATGAACATCTTCGTTCCATCTTGGAAAGAAAGAAATTGTAGGAACAAACAAAAAATAATATAATTTGAGTTACCTTTCAGGTTTTGAAGAATCAAAGGCAAAAACAGGAGGACATTTACGCTTCGGATTCAAAAATCTATTTCTAATCCATTTAGTTTGTTTTCTAGCATACTGACGAGTAGCTATTTTCAATAGATCTATTCCCAAGTTGTAGAGGTATGTACCTTTTTCACTGTTTTTCTCCTCATTTGATAAGATAAGATACTATAAATTGGGGTAACTCTTAGCTTATCCTTCTTAAGTTTGTTTTATCAGACTTATTTTAAAACCTGATGAAATTCTTTGAAGCCAATAGATTGGAAAATTCCGATTGTGTAATCCGGACTTGATCGAACCGAGTTACATTTCTAAAAGGTAAAATCATATCAAGTGAATTCTCAGGTTTTGAAGCTATGGAATGATTACTTTGTGGAAATCTTCCAACTCCTGAATCATTCCTCTCTCAACCATTTTATCAACTCTTCTGTCGCACCTCTTGTCAAGAACATCCTGGTCACACTGAACCCAGAGCACTATTGAATTTGGATATCGAAGTGGGCCACCCAAAACACCTCCACCCTCTAGAGATTTTTGCTCTGACAAGATTTCACTATGCTTTCTTTTGTATTGATGAAAAACTACAAAATGATAGAAATTTTCTAAAAAAACTTTTAGTAAATTAATTTGATAAGACTAAGCATACCTTCTAAAGATCTTAAAACCTTTCTCGTGTCATTGGGATGCAATTCATCTGCTCTTTCTGGGTCAACTTTTTTTAGTTCATCGTAAAGCGTCTGAGGATCTGTAGTATCATGTGAAATGTACTCCCTCAGGTCTGTCTTGAGGCGCTTTGGACGTAATTCATCCAGGTTTATCTTTTTATCTTAAAAATTAAAAATGATCAAAGATAACCAAAATATGACATTTTAAAATATCACCATCATCTAGAAGTGTTTGCCATAGTAAGCTTTCTATGTAATAGTTAGTTCCCCCACACACAACTGGAAGAACCTTTTGTTTTAGGAGATCATTTATTATTGGAACAGCCTAAGACAAATGAAAGTAGTTTTTAATGTGCTTTTTTTGTATCAACAATGAAAAGTTTCTTTACCATATTACGAAACTCGACAACAGTTTGAGCTGACAAAGGATTTAAAAAGTCAATGAGGTGATGTTTTACCATCCTCCTCTCATCTGGGGTCACTTTATTTGTTATGATATCCAAACCTTTGTATGTCTGAAACAAAAACTAATCAGAATGGGAAGAAGTCACACAGAATAATGTAAAACCTGCATTGCATCAGCACTTATTATTTCTCCATTAAATTTTTGTGCTATTTCAAGTGCCAACTGTGACTTTCCAGCACCAGTTGCACCCAACACAAAGACCACTGGGAGATCTTGAGAAGCCATCTTCTTCACTGGTCTGGAAAAGTTTACAAATTGAAAAAAATGCTTGCTCAGAAAAGCTCTGCAACCTTACTTGCTCTGCAAAGCAAACCAAAATCTTCGAATTAATTCAATATTGGCGAGGAAGAATAACGTTTTTTTGTTTTAGACACTTTGTAACTTTTTTAATGTTGAGCCAAGTGTTGAAGAATGGCTTTCAAAATGTTTTTAAGAAGCTCCTCCAAATGATTCCTTCCGTCAAAGAAAACTACACAATCTTTATGTTTAAGCTTTACTTCTTCTTGAATTTGAAGAAAAGATGGCCAAACAACTTGTTCAAAGTATCCCTGAAATTGATAAGATTATAATAAGAAAAATATGGAAAACAAAATTGTAATGAACAACCTCTACATCCGGAGGATCGTAAGTACGCAGGCGCCTCCTGGCTTGGCAGGTTTCAAAGTCCAAAGATATGAAGAATTTTAAATTGCAAAGTTCAGCCAACTCAGGGTCATTAAAAATTGTAATTCCTTCTACAAATGCAATTGGAATGTTGCGAAACGGATGAAATATTTCAGTCACTTCTGGGTTCAGATGTTCTTTGACCTAGTGAAAGACAATCTTTTATATCAAGAAAATATTTTCTATCAAGTGTCCTTACAGGCAAAATAAAGTTTTTGTCAAATATTCTCTCCTGATTTTTGAGGATATGTTTGGCTGCTTCTTGAACAGATTGTCTGTTGTAACTAACCCTCGAGTTTTTCAAGTCCTTGCAAAGTTGAGAGTTGTCAAATGCTGTAACCACTTCCCAATTAATGTGACCCAGAGACTCACAAAGGATGTGCCTAATTTCCAACTTTTTCTTACCAAAGATTTGCTCAATTCTTTAACTTTTCTCACCTTTTGTCATCTACTGGAAAGTAGTAAAAGTCTTGGTTAAAGATTGTTGCCGATGGAAAAATTGTCTTCAGCCACTTAGTAATAGTTGTTTTGCCACCACTAGTTGCTCCACTGATTCCAATGACTCCTGATTTATCATTCATTTTTTAACATCAAGCAGCTTCTACAGCACATAATTGAGCATCAATTGCAACTACTCTATTTTCTAAGAGTTACATTAAATATGGTAATTCTTGTCACAAGAGATAATGAATTTCATAATAGTTATATAATATGGTAAATATCCAGACCTTGAACTGATAAGGAAACAAAGGTTGTTACCACATAAGTATTTTTGTTTCACCGCAGTCCTTAAGAATATCCAAGCTCTAGTTAAAGTAATTTCACTCGACCCTAGACCAGAAAGAACAAGAAGTAAGTGTTCGACACGTGGAAAAAACGTCCAAGTTCTGAAAATTAAGAACATTAAATTAATAGAGTAAGTTGGATAATGCTGATACTTTGTGCTAAATTGACTCAGATTGTGTATAAACCAAGATCAAATCTCTAACATAAAAAAGGTGTAACTAAACTTGAATATAACATTAACCTCGAATTGAAGCAGTATAGATTTGTTGAAAGTCACAAATTGTTGATAAAAATCACGTGTATAACTGCAGAAGAGACACTTTAGTAAATACCAGTATTACTATTAGTATATAAGTAAGCACGCTTTTAGGCCTTTGGCAGCTCAACAGCTGCGATTTGTTGTCATTTTCACCTGGAAGAGGAGAACATTTCGGAGTTAAACTTTCAAACAGATTTTGCCATTACGGAAGAATTGTAAGGATTTTATCTCCGAAGAAAATATTGCATTTGTAAGACTGCCGCAGGAAATTGAGCTTAGGCCTATACGGCTCAAAAGGATGGTCTAACATCAAAGCATGGAATCTTTCCTAGTAAATTCAATTTAAAACGTCTAGAATTTAACAACTTGTTGGCAACTTTGTACTTTATTTACTAAAGTTGGGATTGATTACAATTTTAGAAAATTTTAGAGCTCAATAAAATATAAGAAATTGTTGATTTGAGACTTTTATCATTTTTTGAAACATAAAAAAATTAAAGCTTTGTCCTTCAATATGTATTTTAACCTTTTATGACTCCGATTGGCCTTAACTTGATACATTTTTTGCTGATTCCTACAAAGAAATTCAACAAATTAATTTTTCAATATTGGAATGAGAAATTTTAACTAAGAAGTTGCAGTAACTTTGATTTGAAGGTTAATATTTCAATCACCTGCTGCATGAAAAGTATCAACAACATCTGTGACATTTTTGTAAGATTCAGGTGATTCCTCCATAACCAGATTGGGGGATGCAAAAATTGAATCATAAAAAAGGCTATTGGCAAAAGATGACTTTGAAAGTTAATTGTTAATCACAGACATCGGTTGACGCACGTGTTGATTGGGTCACTCGTAGTCGTAGAACAAATAGAGGCGATTCTAATCTAAACTTTGTATTCAAAAGCTTTCTTCATTAACGAAAAGAATACAAAAAATTCTTGTTTTGACCTGGGCAAACACGAGATTGTCAGTTCGGATCCCCAAAGATGTCTTCTTTATTGAAAAGTGAATTAGAGAAAGAATTTGTTCTTCTTGAAAAGGCTAGTTCAAAATTAAAAGTATTGAAGAAAAGCTCTGCAGGTCAAAAGCTAAGAGACCTTTTGCCAACTCAAAGGCACGGGATCAAAAAGAGGCTGAAGCAGCTCAAAGCACAGAACAGTAAACCAAAGTTTGTTGACCCTGGTAAGTTCATAACTTCATAAACTACTGTAAAGTTTTTGTTTGACAAAATTCATCTTTTGTTAGGAAGGAAATATAAGTTTGGTTTCTTGGAGGCTGACGTTTCTTTCAACCAGACAGATGTGGATGAAAAAAACGTTTCCAAAAATCTTGAAAAAATTGCAAAATTCTCTCAACAGTCTAAAAAGACCACGTCACTATCTATTGAACCTATTCATCAACACACTGAGAGGCTTCAATGCCATTATACTCCCAAGAGCCTTCAAATGGAAAAAGAGTTGAAGCCAAGGAAGAAGCGAGTTTTAGAGAGTGGAACTGTCTTCTCAGAAGAGGACTTTGAAAAATTTTCTCAAGAATGTTTCATTCACTCTAAGCCAATTCATCCTTCAACTTTAGTGAAAAAAAAGTCCAAGTTTGAGGACTTTTATGCTCTTTAGCAAGTGATTAAGTGTTAGAAAAATAATGTATTTCTCTAATAAATATTTCTAGCTAACAATATTTTTAGAAATAACCCATTGATTCATCTGTTTTTATTTTAGAAAATGTTCATTGAAAATCACACCATCGGATTGTTTAACCTAACGCTTGGTCTGGTCTTATTTACCTACTATACACTCTGGGTTATAGGACTTCCATTTGTTGATTCTCAGGTAGAGAAAATTTGTTCTAAACAGGAGTTTGAATATCCATGTTCATAACTCACCTAACTTCAACTCAAAGTTCTATATGCCCCTAAATTGTACTATTTGCATTTTTCTCCTAAGTTATTGAACTTTTCAGTACAAGGTATATGCCGACCACTTCTTTCCAAGTGTTGAGTACGCACTTTTCATTCCTGGGGCTAGCACTTTGATTATTGTGTTAGTACTTCTTGCAAGGGCTTATTTTTTGGTATGGAAGGATCGCTGTGAAGAAGATGCAAAATTGAAGTGTTCCTAGGTGAATTTAAATTTTGAATTTTTATGATTATGATAATGCCTGTATAAGAGTTTTTACATTAGATTCTTAGGTTCGAGTCTACGTTTGAAATTTATTTGATGGTCTGTCCGTCTGTCTGTGATGTGGAAAACGAATTGAGAAAAGGCAAATTTTACTCCCAAGAAAATTCTTTAATAGTAATAGTAAAAGTACTTTGATTGATTCATTCATTTTTTCAACACAAAAATAGGCCGAAATTTTTTACCAAATAACAAAAAAAAATTTACTTAAAATTGTTTAGTTTTTTCAAGGTGCAACATTATTCTAATGAAGTTTTTGTAACACTCAAGGTGCAACATTATTCTAATGAAGTTTTTGTAACACTCAAGGTGCAACATTATTCTAATGAAGTTTTTGTAACACTCCAACTCCTGGCCCCCAAGTCCCAAAATAAGGTAACCATAAAAAAAACATAAACAATTAAATGGACATTTTTTTCCCCAAAAAATATCTATTAAACAAGTTGTTTTAAAATTGTGGTTCAATTTGAACAAACAGCTTTAGACTTATTTCAATAAAAAAATTGGCTTTTCAAAAATTATCCTTAATATTACTCAATGGCACCTTCAGAGAGGAACCTATCAGTCCTGCTATCAAGAATGAGTATAAAAGTAGATGTCCAATAATTTCAATTTTGAAGCGATCCATCTTGAATTTCATCATTCACTACTAGTCTTGTTAAAGCACCCACAGAGCCTATGTTCTCATTGTTAATGGATGTCACCTCAAGAAGTTTTCACCCTTAAACCATGATGATAACCTACATCTCTAAATGTTTTGGAGCTTTAAAATTAATAAGGGCATAAAATAGAAAAAAAGAACCTGTATTTCACCATTAATTGTTAAACGTCAAATTCCATATAGAACTAAGGTTAAAAGATTGTACTCCTGGGCCTCAGGTCATTACTGGCAACTAACCCAGACGCATCGCAGAGACAGGAATCTGTTGAATTAAATGTGTAAAGTATTAACCTTGAAAAGTGATCATCAGAACTTACCCCTGACTGAATTGAACACAGACCACAAATCACTTGTTGACACACTGAACAAGACTGCAATTGCGACAATTAATCCTATCCCTAAGTCAGTGATGAGATCTTAATCTCCTTACTTGGATACAATCTATTGACAGACAAACTATAGACAAAGGAAGCACTAAAAGTTTAAAGATTCATGAGCTAAACAAAGATGAATAGAAATATGAAAAATTCCTTCTGACCATTTGACTCTTCTGACACTTGACCACGGGAGTGAGGTTATACCGTCAAAAAGGACAAGCTCGCTTCATCATATCAAAATTCCCTCGATTATTTGGTCCAATGCTCCTGACTTGCTTTGCTTCTTGAAAGTTTTTGACGTTTAACGTTTTGTTTTCTTCTCAATATATATTAATTATCTGGATTCCGGGTAGGTTTCGCCAATAAATTCTGGCCAAGGGGTGGAAGGTTGCAATTTGCACCCATCTAATTTTACTGTTACCTTGTTAATACACCGTATCTTACTTTATATTTACAGTATTTCAAATAGCGGTGAAGGTGTGCGGTTGCCCTTCTGCCCCTTCAGCCGAGTGCCAATTGCCAACTGCCAAGTCGGGTGCGGGTCAATCTAACACCTCTGCTTGATTACCTGTTTAGTCCCAATTTCAGAAAAACTACATATA